>Ga0209343_10001590_pt1 | contig 30424 bp, 50 predicted proteins | sample RifCSPlowO2_02_FD_184026 | JGI IMG/M metagenome (GOLD analysis project Ga0209343, IMG submission 184026) | Groundwater microbial communities from Rifle, Colorado - Rifle CSP2_plank lowO2_0.2 (SPAdes) (version 2) | ecosystem: Environmental > Aquatic > Deep subsurface > Groundwater | place... | reverse complement strand
GTTCGCTGCGCGGGATTTATATGATTAAGGGAGAAAAATGACAACGACGTTAACCAAGGCCGAACTGGCTGATCTGCTGTTCGAGAAGGTCGGCCTCAACAAACGCGAGGCTAAGGATATGGTGGAAGCGTTCTTCGAAGAAATACGCGCGCAACTCGAAAAGGGCGAGAGCGTCAAACTGTCCGGCTTCGGCAACTTCCAATTGCGCGACAAACCGCAGCGTCCTGGGCGCAACCCCAAGACCGGCGAGGAAATTCCAATCACCGCACGCCGTGTCGTGACGTTCCATCCCAGCCAGAAACTGAAGACCATGGTGGAAAAGTCCTATCATGGAAAATCACAAACCTAATTCCGAGCTCCCGCCGATTCCCGCCAAACGTTATTTCACCATTGGTGAAGTCAGCGAATTGTGCGGGGTCAAGGCGCATGTGCTGCGCTACTGGGAGCAGGAATTTACCCAGCTCAAACCGGTCAAGCGCAGCGGTAACCGCCGCTACTACCAGCACCATGAAGTGCTGCTGATCCGGCGCATCCGCGAGTTACTGTACGAACAGGGCTTCACCATCAGTGGCGCGCGCAACCGCTTGGGACACCCCGGCGAGACCGAGAGCACTATTACATCTGCTTCAGTAGTGAATACGGCAGCATTGCGTCATGAGATTCGCGAAATTATTACGCTGTTAAGCGCTTAAAACGCTTTATGACTCATGCTGCTCTGCTATAATTCGCGCCCTCGGGGCGTAGCGCAGCCTGGTAGCGTACATGCATGGGGTGCATGTGGTCGGAGGTTCAAATCCTCTCGCCCCGACCAGTTAAATCAATAGGTTATAAGACTGCATTCTTTTTTGGTGGCGTTTTGGTGGCGGTGTCGGTAAACATTGAGTCGATTTTTCCCCGCTCGTTGCTCTTGTCTGCACCGTCAATCCACTTACCGTAAACCGTCAAAACCATCTGCATGGTGGCATGGCCTAGCTGCTTGGCGACCCACATCGGGTTTGCCCCAGCCATCAGGTTCAGGGTGGCGTAGGTATGACGGGTCTGGTAGAAATTCCTCTCGCGCATTCCTAGAGCCTTGAGCGATGGATTCCAGTACGCCCGGCGCAGCGGCCTTTCCTCGCTGTACGGTTCGCCCGTTACCGGGTTCTCGAATACATACCCATCCTTCAGTAACGTGAGCGGCTTCTGACGCGCAAGCGCAGCCTTGGCGCGGCTGTTTAACTCCACGTCGCGCACCTTGAATGTCTTGGTTTCGTGTTCCTCGCCAAACGTCCTGGCGCGCTTCACCCTGGCGAGTCCGCGCATCTGGTCAATATCACCCCAGCGCAGTGAAATAACCTCACTTGGCCGCATCCCGGTGAAGAATGAAAACTCAAACAGATTGACGATCTGTGCATCATATTTCTGCATGTATGCCAGCACGGTATCAACTTCTTCCGCTGTCAGTGGGTCGGGAGGCTCTTTTTGCACCTTGGCATTTTTGATGCGCTCGGCTGGATTGCTGTCGATCAGGCCGTCAAGGAAAGCCATTTCCATAACCTGACGTAGCGGGATCAGCATATTGTTGCGGTTCTTCGCACCCCAGCCCTGCGAATTCGCCAGCGCGGCAATGGTGGAATACTGAATGCAATCTATTTGGTCGCAGCCGATTCGTGCAAGCCAGAAGTCCAGTGCCTGCCGGTACTTGATAAGTGTTCCGGCAGATAGGTGGCTGGATGCTTCAAGCCAGCGTTTTGCTATCACCTCAAATGTCGGCTTTCCAATCGCTGCCGGAGCGGATCGTGCAATGCGCGAAGTGGGGAAGTGTGCGACATATTGTTCAAGGGTGTAATTGCCCAGCGATATAGCGCGCTCGATCTCCCCTTTTAGGCGGGCCGCATACTTGAGATTTGATGTGGTCGATTCGATTCCGAGTGTCGGCCTGTGGCGCTCCCCATTCCAATAGAACGTGATCTGGATGCCTTTGCGGTGCGGTTTGATTCCACCCATTTCAGATATGCCTCAACGATAAAGTGAATTCGCCCGTCCGGGGATTTGATGTAATGGATGCCTTCCGCAAAATCGCCACGGGCTATTTTTGAGCGCAAAGCGTCCTCAGTATAACCCGATTCTGCTGATAGCTTTTGAAGCGTGATAATCGGTAGGCTCATATCAAATTTCCTTTCTCTCGTACCGCCCACTTCCTGGCCTCGGTAAAAATCTGCGACAGGCTTGCTCTTGGTGTTTTCTTCGCCCATGATCTGCCGCGCTTGATGGTATAGCGCCCGTCCGGCAGCAGCACGCCGCCGATGGAGAATGATTTTTCACCGGCGCGGATGGTTATGTAAATATCCGATTTAATGGCTGGCATGGCTTATGGTTGCTGGCTTCCGGTTAATTATCGTTGCACGGTGATCCGCCTATCACACGTTAGGCACTGCGCTTCCCAATTTTATGAAACGCTCCATCTTGTGCAACAATGTATTGTGTTCCCGCTCTTTCGACGATTCGAACCACAGATAATCCACGACCTTCGATCCATCGAAAAGCATATTTCAATTTAAGTGCAACTATCCAATTGCTAAATTTTTTCATAAACATATTTTCTCCAGTTAAAATGCCTAACTTTCCGCTCAAGCGGGACTGCGCAAAAGCGCGCAGCCCCTTAGCTCCACGTTAGAAGTCACGGCAGTATTTCCCCGTTGGTAATATGCCCGTGCCACTCGCAACGCATTCTAGGCCAAGGCCGTTCTTTACATCCAATACTCGGTGTTATAGTAGGCTTCTCCAAATTTCCGTCCCAGTGATGAGCAACCCCAGATTGTGCTTCACCGCGAGTTATATTGACTGAGCATTGATTAAATCTGCAATGTGGGTTTAAGAAAACCAATCTAGTTGGGCTAAATCCTGTTGGACTCAAAGTATCTGTAACCCATCCATCAAATGCAAAGTCCCCTGGATTTGTTAATCCAAAGATAGTCTTGTTTTCATTTTGCATTTTTGTTGGCATATTTGCTCCGTTGAGGTTGATTTCTAACTTTACGTTCAAGGCGCGACCTTCGCCAAAGGCGGCGAAGGCGACCTTAACTCCACGTTGTGCGTCTCAAGCAAAACCATCGCCTTTGCTAATCAGTACCCATACGCCGCTGCCTTGCCGCTGGTACTCCGATTCATACAACGGAGCGAAGAAGAAAATTCGCCAGTCGTGGTTCGGGTCTTCCAACGCCAGCGCCTCAACATCAGCAACGGTTGGAAACTTTTCTTCCCCTTCCTCGGTTTGCCCTTCATCCCACAGCGTTTCTCCGTCTCGGCTGTATCCGGAGCTTCCGAATCCAACGGCAATCGTTCGCTCCAAGTGCAAGTCACTTCGCGCCCCACATCCACATGTCAGGCACGCCACAGAACCGGCAACGGCTGGCAGTTTTTCAAATGTCGTTTCCATTCTTGTCTCTCCGTAGTTACGATACGCACAACCCATCAATCGAGCGGGACAGCGCAAAAGCGGCGCTGCCCCTCATTTCAAACGTTCGACACCTTCACGCCTCGACGTAGTTATCCTCGAAAAATTGCTTTGCAACATACCATCGGTCTTCTCCGTTGGCAGGATTTATAGCAATCATCCCTCCGAGTTCTGGAGTGTCTTCCTTGTTCACAGATATGCCCGTCATGTCCTCACCGGGTTCATAAGGGCGCATCGGTTGAACATTCTTCTTGCGGTAGTTTTTAAGCATTTTGTTTCTCCTGTTGTGACACGCATCAAAGGGCGGTGTCGAACCCATCATTCAAGAGGGACGCGCTGAAGCGCGCCCCTTAATTCAGACGTTATGCCCCTTCGGGCGGTTTCAATTTGTGCCGCCGTTTTAAGGCATCTTCGATCAGCACAGCTTGGCTTTCCGGCTGGGCGCGCATCCATTCCACCAGCCAGCGGGGCAACTTCATTCCCACCGGAATCTTTTTCAGTTCCGTAGGCGCGGGCTTGCGGCCCGCTCCTTTACGTTCCCCGCCGCTCATTGCACAATTTCATATTGAGCGCCATGAACACCTTCTCTGGCGTGTAGGGTATCAATGTATTTCTGCGCGTCAGTGCTCAAAAGAAACGCGGCAATTATTGATCCTGTGCGGGTGTTCAAAACTCCGTAAACTAATTTTGTGGTGTCCATTTTGATTCTCCTTTTTTTTGGTTTGCGCCAATCGCTCACCGTTGAAAGAAGTATAGTCCTATTTGAATTAAAGTCAATACCTAAATCAAAATATATTTCCATCGAAAGACGGGGCATAACCCGTCAATCAACGCGGACGGCTTTCAGCCGCCGGTTATTTCTACGTTGGGGGTCTCCGGCAATGGCATCCAATGAGTCGGCTCATTATCCAGCGCCCAATGGCAGTCCTCGTACTCGTTCCATTCGTACCATCCCTCCGGCCAGTACGTCGTGTCGTTCGACTCGTTGTAGTCCGCACCATCCCCATCGTTCCACCAGCCCCAGTTCTCCTCGTCCAGCGCAAACTTCCCGGCGTGGGCGGCGCGCAGCACCTTTTTCCCGCACGCTACAAGCACTGGTTTTCCGCTTTCTGGCAGGCTCTCGGTGATGGGTATCCAGACCCCCAACCCGCCGTTCAACTCGGACTCCAAAAGCGCTCTCATGCTGACACTCGCAAATTCTCCGCCACCTCAAGTATCCAGTCACAAGCAGTCCCGTATGACACGCCAAACACATCTTGCAATGTCTCGATGATTTCTTTGGCATCCGGGCGGATTGGTGGGGTAATTTGGCGGTCCGCACGAAGCTCCTGCGCATCAATGCCTGCCCACGCCCTGGTTCCAGACTTGATTGCAGGCTTGAGGGCTTCCATTTCTACGTCAACGCGCGCCCTCGCCTCTTCCGCCACTTGCTTTGCCAGTTCTGCGGCAAGGATAGCCGCAGCCTCGGTCTGCGCCTTGGCGGTGGCTTTGCGCTCCTCCTCGGCTTGTATTGCTGCGCGCTGAGCTTCGGCCTTGGCGGCTTCGGCTTGCTGGTGCTCGGCGATCCGCATTTTGATTACCAATGCCAAATCGTCAGCCGCTTTCATAACCAGCGCGGCGCGGTCATTGAAGAGGAAGTTATGCTCCTTGGCAGCGTCCAGTTTTTTGATGTTCGCGTCGATTTTGTCGGCGATCTCATTGCTCTCGATCTTCTTCGCGGCCACTAGATCAGCCACGGCACCGCGCATGTTCTCCAGGTTACGCTTACTCTTGATAGCCTCCGCGAAATCGGCGGCGACAGGCGGCATCTGCACAGTGGCGAGTCGCTTGTTCAGTCCAGCGATGTGTGCTGCCAGCGCGTCCTTTCCGGCCTGCATGATTTCGGTCTTCACTTCGATGTCGCGCCGCACAACCAGCTTTTCCAGCGCGAGCCTGGTGGTGCTCGATAAATCGCGCAGCAGTTTTTTATGGCGCTTCATTTCATCTACGGACGGCACCATCGACAAAACCCTCGTTTCCTCAGCATCAAGCGCAGCCTCGGCTTTCTTGAAGGCCGCGACAGCCGCCTTGCAGTCGGCGAATTCTTGATCGGTAGACGGCTTTTCAGGAATCTTGGCAATGAATTCACGCAGGGCGACCTCCCATTGACCAAAGTTCGTTTCCACAGATAACGAACCTGCCGACGTGATGATGATTGCGGGCAAGTCCTTGATTGGTGCGGCTTGCGGCTTTTCTACCGGCGCGACGTGCTGATACCCAACAAGATCAATCGCAAACTGATTCCAGATTGCAATGATATTGTCGAAAGATTGCGGAGCGTCAATGGTCATATATTCCATGTTCTTTTCCGTGCCGTCAGATGTCATAAACAGGCACCACTTTGCACCAGATACCAACATCTGCTGATGGATTTGCAACATGTAGTGCTGGTCAATTTCTCCCCCGCGAATAGCCTCTGCGAGCGACTGAGACCACAACTTATGTTCCCAGATAGTATCGCCGCCGAATGTTATTCCGTCGAATGAGGCCAACAGCTTCATACCTTGAACGTCAATCATGCCGGTGACTGGCGACAGATCATCGCCGATGATTTCTTCCGCGATTGCGCGCGCGGCATCTTCGGCGGCGTGGCCTTTGTTGAACAGCGCCTGAGTGTTGCTGTCAATGTCCGGTGTGATGCCGGTAGCCTTCTGTTTGAGCAGGTCGGTGCGGCTCATGTACTTCGATAGCCCTGCGGCGGCGGACAGTTCGGATGCGGTGAAGCAGCCTTGACGTGCCTTCATCCAGCCATCGCTGCCCTGGACTTCGTTTATGGTAATCAATTTGCGTCACTCCTTTCCCAGGACTGAATTTCACGCAACACATCTTCCGGCATGACATACTTCGCCGAAAGGAAGTCGATCAGGTTCTGCGCTGTCTCTTCTTGACGTTCAATCTGACTCTTCGGGCTGAATTTAGTCACAACGCCGTCATCGTCGATCTTGTCGGTAGAATACTTTTTCAGGTCGGCGAGGGTCATGGTTTTGCGTTCGGGTTTAGATTCTTTGACTGCGGTTGCTGAACCTTCGATTACGTTGCCACCTTCAACAATCCGCTCGGCCTCATCCTGGTCGTAGATTCCGCCAAATCCAAATGCCAGACGTGCGCATTGAATCATGGCCTTATGCCTGAGCATCCTGCGCGGGTGCGATTGCCACGGCCCTGCGTTACTACGGCGGCATTCGGCCATGTATTCCGTGGCCTTGATTGCATGGCTACGGTCTTTCCGGTAAATGATACAGGTGCATTTTTCATCATCCTGATCAAACTCCATGCCATCGAATTGCGGGTGATCGTTCATAATCCGCGACCAACCGTCAACACCGACAATCGGCACGATTCCGCCCTTGTCCGGGAATGCGTAGATTTCTTTCAGCCAAGGATTGAGGTTGTACTGCTGCGCCACCAACATGAGCGCGGTCATTTGCGCGTCGGTAACAGCGCCACCCTTGAAGGCGGTCGCCTTGAGCGTGGTGATAAGCTCTTCTTGGTTGTCGCCAAGCCCGAACCTTGCGGCAAAACTATTGGTAAGCGTTGCAAGTGCTGTACTCATTGCATTTCTCCTTATCTGATTCCCCAAAAAAGCATTGCGGCGAAGAATATTCCAGCCGCCACGCCGCCGACGATTGCAAGCCAGAATGGCTCATCGGTGATCTCGTCCTGTACTGGCGACCACCTGCCGGTCGGGTCGGTACGCTCAAACCGCTGCGGTGCGTGAGATTCAGCCCACGGTTCGTAGTTGATTGTCATAATTCCCCCTCACGATCTTCCATTGATATTTCGCGGGCAATTACTCCATGCGCATCTTCCAGACCATACGCGCAGCCGGTGAGTGTTGATACGCGCTCGATCAGGCTTGCGATGATCTTGTTGCATTCGCGCAGATCAGCATCGACGATGAAGTCGCGCAGCTCATCCAATTCCTCGGTACGGCGATTGCGTGCGGCTTTTGCGCGCGCCACCGGGATCATTGCCGGGACATCCGGCAGGCCGAATATGGTGCTGAACATGTCGCGCAGCGGTTCGCCAAGCTGCTCCGGCATTTCTTTTATGGCTGTTTGCATGGCAATTTCTCCCCATAGTTATAGTGCTGGCCTTCCACCAGCGTGGACACTGCAATAACGCCCAGGTCTTACTCCAGCGGTGGCGCGCTGACGAAAGCGCCGCAATCGAGCGGATAAAGGTTGCCGCATCCTTTTCAATCAGTAGTAGTGATGGCGGTTAAGCTGGTTAAGCTGCGTGACGTAGAACCACTACGCTCATTGCATCCGCCATCGCTGCTACTGACTGTTCTCGCTACCGTCCAGGTTCACCGAAGTCATCCTGGTTCACATCCCGCGATTCAGACTGACGCTATTGGGAGGTGCCGCTCTATCCTCTGTTCGCCGCTGCCGGGCTGCCGGTATCCCGTGGTGAGTTACGGGATGGGTGAACTCTACCGCATACGGTATATCATGTCAACCGTATTCGGTATATTTTTGCTATACTGCGACCAGCCGGGGAATTTTGGGCGATAAAAAACCCGCCGGAGCGGGTTGGTGTGTGGTTTGGTAAATTATTCCCAGCGATCCTTTTCTTTCGCCGCTTCCTTGGTCTGCCATTGCAGATTATCTGGGGTATCGCTGCCACCACGTTTTAACGCGATGCGATGGTCAACAACCCACCCAGAACAGCGGCCAGTCGATTTGCCGGTGGCCGGGCATGGGTTGGTGCGCTTGAAGTCTTTTATCGCGCTGGCGCTGCGCTGGATGCGACCATTGCTGTCACGCGGGCAGGTGTCGCAGCGCGGGGAGGCGAATGCAGATAGTGATGCCGCAAGTAGCGCGGCGACAACCAGTTTAGATAGGATGCGCGACACGCTATTTGATTTCATCTGTCATCCTTAAGGCTTAGGCTATCAGCGTTTGGGCAGATCATGTTTGATTGTCGGTAGTCTTGATGTGTGTAGACCAGACACTTGGTATCAAGAAAATCAATTCCCGTTGGATCTGGAATAATCAGCAATTTTACGGTTTCACCTGGGGCGATCTGCTTTTCTTTGGCGATATATGCCCACTGCTCAAAGCGGTGTTGAGCCGCCGCCTTTCGTTCAATGCGCTTCTGCTCTTGCCCTGCTTTATTGTCGCCACACCCAACGAGCATGACAATTACGCATAAAACAATGTGTTTCATCAAAAATCCCACTGCAACTGTATCTGGAGCTGGATCACGTTATTGCGCCGCGTGTTTTGGTGAATCGCCGTCGCCTCTGTCTGGTTCAGCAAGCGTAGTGCTAATTTTCACAAGGTCTGAGCGCTGCCCCGGCTTCATTCTTCGCATGGATTTTACTACCACCACCTCTTGATTATTGAGGTTTGGAATCATCAACTCATAAGTCTGCACTTTGAATAATGTGGCGAGCTTTTCAATGGTATCTATTCCAACTGAAGTTTCCTGTGCTTTTATTCTGGACATTGTGCCTGGACCAACCCCAGAGTCTTCTGCGCACTGAGTTAGATTTTCTTTTCCATAATGCTGGTGCATTAACAGGCTTACATTTTCCCAGAGAATTTTTTTGCAATCATCCATTTCTGCACCATAACAAAAAAGGCATACCGTATGCGGTTGACAAGAGATACCGAATCCGGTAGATTGCGTGGTTATGGACATCCTGTATTTTGTAAAAGAAAAAATTGACGCATGTTCCTATAAGGAGCTGGAGACGGTCGCCGTCAATACGGGGGTGCCATACGGCACCTTAATGAAGATTAAAGCGGGGCAAACCGACAACCCAAGAATTAACACCATTCAGCCGCTACTCAAATATTTCACTGATATTTCCGACAAGAAAGCCGCGTGAGATGAGCCTGATCGAAGAAATCGCAAACGGGCTGATCCGGCAAAACGTGCTCAAGACGCGCTGCACCTCTACCGACCTTGAGATTGTTCGAGTGTGGCTAATCGCGCTTCTATCTGACGCAAGAGACGCTGGATTGAATCCACCTGTTCCGCCAGCGCGATCATGCCCATGTTGCTGTTGTAAGCAATCTGGTCTGCTATCTGGTTCTGATGTGGGGCGATTCGTCTGATGTTGTCCTCGAAGAAATCTTTTGCATTGCGCATGGCGCGTCCTTTCGTGATGGAGGTTGTGTGATAACTCCATCCTATCACGGCTGGTCGCGCCAACTTTCTCCCCAAACCGGTCACAGCCAAAACCTGCCGCCTTACTCCCGGCAAAATGTGATCGGCCTTGCCCGCGCAGAAATGCTTCGGGCTTTTTTATTTGAAGGTTGCGTATGACAAAACCACAAGACGACGCCCCGCTGGCCTCAAGATCCGGCACTTCCAACCCGCTCGGGAAGTGCACCGAAGACCTGCGCACGAAAGTCCCATACGCGATCAAAGACGGTATATGCCGACTCGCCAACGAGGTTGGAATGTCAGAGGCTGAATACTTGCGCGATCTACTCATGGTCCATGTGCTTGGTATAGATGTTGTGACCAAGATACAGCAAGACCGGATCAACAGGTTTGCCGGAATGGGTCAGGAAAAGGCGTGAACGACCGCAGGATTTAAGCAGTAAACAAATTGCGCGGGGCTAGGCTTATAACCGAAAGCCATTATCCCGATGGTCGCACCGCGCACCTTATTTAATCGGGACGTGAAGGGAATCACATGGATTATTTTTTTATGCAACTTGATGTAGCTCTGGCTGACATGAAGGTTCCAAGAATTGAGCGCATTAAATTGTGGCAGCAACTAATAAGAATTATGAAATGAAGCGCCCATCATTCCAATTCTACCCGGCAGACTGGCGTAAAGACCCGGCGTTATCAACCTGCTCACTTGCTGCGCGTGGCTTGTGGATAGAGTTAATGTGCGTTGTTCATGAGTCCGATGAGTACGGGCATCTTTCCATAAACGGCAAGCCAATGTCAGCGCAGCAAATAGCCAGGACGGTCGGCGAAACACCCGCTGTTATTGGAAAGCTTATTGATGAGCTTGAGCAATCTGGTGTGTTTTCGCGTAATGAGCAAGGTTCTATTTTTAGCAGGCGTATGGTTAAGGACGAGCGCATCAGAAACATTCGTGCAGATTCTGGAAGGTTGGGCGGGAATCCTAATTTGGTTAACCAAAAGGATAACCAAAAGGATAACCAAAAAACAAGCAACAAGGTTAACCAAAAGCAAGAGCAAATCCTAACCCCTTCATCTTCATCTTCATCTTCATCTTCATCTGCTTCTACAAAATCAAAACCAGTCAAAAACAAAAACACGGCGCAGATTGCGCCTGAGTGTGTTTTTCCTGAAATTGAAAACAGGCAATTCGTTACCGACTGGCTTGTAATCAGAAAAGTTAAAGACGCAGCCGTTACTCAAACCGCTCTTGACGGCATAGCACGTGAAGCTCGCAAGGCTGGGATGCAAATCGAGGACACCATCCGTATGTGCTGCGAACGCAACTGGTCAGGTTTCAAAGCGTCATGGCTGGATGGTGACGGAAAGGGTATCGAAGCAGGTAACGATCAGGCGCGGGAAACCGCAAGGGCAATGTTATTCGGGGGTGCGCAAAATGCAGCAATCTGACTACGACGATTTTACAAATATCATCCAGGTAGTGAGCGAACAATATGGAAAAAAGCTCTCTGGTGGCGTTATTGCCTTGTACTGGCAAGCTCTGCAAGCGTATGACCTACCCGCTGTGCGCGATGCTTTAGGCCGTCATTTGCGCAACACCGACACTGGGCAATTCATGCCAAAGATCGCGGACATCATCCGCATGATGCAGGGTTCAAGTCAGGACGCCGCATTCTCGGCATGGTCGAAAGTGGATAAAGCGGTACGCCAAGTCGGGCCGTATGACACGGTAGTTTTCGACGACCCATTGATCCATAAAGTCCTGCACGACATGGGCGGCTGGATTGGGATATGCGATAAGACGGATGAAGCATGGCCTCATGTTGAAAGAGAATTTGAGACTCGCTACCGGGGATTTAAGTCACGAAACGAGCAGGTTGAATACCCTGCAAAGCTTATTGGGATTTTTGAAGCGCACAACGCGAAAGAAGGCCATAAGGTTGCTGCGCCGATGTTGATAGGTGATGCGTCAAAGGCGCACGAAGTATTGAGGCTTGGCACTACCGGCAGCAAGATGCTTGGGATTACACGGATGAATGCGGATGAGGTTGTCGGAAGCCTGCGGCTGGTGGAAAAGAGCGCAGCATGACCCTAAACGAAACCCTCCTGCAAAACGCCAAAGCCGAGCTGGAACTGGCGATCCTGTACGGCAACATCGAGCGCGAGCTTGAAATGCTCAGAACGATTGCTGAAATTGAGGGGGAGCACACGGCCAGCGTTAACGACTGGATCGTTCGCGGCGAGAAGGGCGAGGAATGACCGACCTGAAATCAAAACTCCTGCCATTGCTTGCAAAGGCCACATCCCAAGCGCCGGTAGACACCGACACGCTGGCGCAAGGGCACCGTAGGCGCGATGTTGAGGCTGCGCTGATGGGTATGTACCAGGCGCGCATTATCGGGTGCTACAAGCTCATTAATGGTGGAAAGGAAAGCGTTTTATGGTGGCCTGTTGGATGCGTTGCCAAGGCAGCTCCGATGAATTTGAGCCGGGCGAATAAAGCCAGACGAGCGGCGGCGGAAGTGGAGATATAGCGCATGTCAAACATCACCATCACCAGAACGTGCGCGCCGCTGCCGGAAGAGGCTGAGCGCGTTGGCCTGCGCAAGATGCTGTTCGAGTGCTTCCGGGGCGCGAACGACGCGGACGACAAGGCGTGGAAGCGGTTTTGGCGGCGCATCACCAACCTGGAGCCGGGCGAGATTTCATTCCTTGATTTCATCATCCCGCGCAACGGGAAATTTCACAGGAAATTTTTTGCAATGTTGGATGTTGGCTTCGATGCGTGGAACCCGCCGCGCAAGCGCAGGACGTACAAGAAGCGCGAAATCACCAAGAACCGCGAGCAGTTCCGCGAAGAGATCATCATCCTTGCCGGATTTTACGAGCAGACGTTCAACCTGAAAGGCGAGATGCGGCTGCGTGCCAGGTCGATCAGTTTTTCCAGAATGGAGCAGCCTGAGTTTGAACAGCTTTATTCGGCGGTGGTGGATGTGCTGCTGCGCGAGGTGCTGCACACCTACAAGGGGCGCGCTGAGCTGGATGAGGTTGTAGAGCGCGTGTTGGGTTTCGCATGAGCCTACTCAAGAAACGTCGCCACGAATCCCACCACCTGCGAGACAGCGCACGCGGCCAGCCGTGCCTTATCCGGTTGCCTGGCATCTGCAACCACGACCCGGCCACTACCGTACTGGCACACCTAAACGGCGGCGGGGCTGGAACGAAGCATTCAGACCTGATGGGGGCATTCGCCTGCTCAAAATGCCATGACGAGATCGACCGCCGAACCATGCTGTGCGCAGTTGACTATGTGAAGTTGGCGCATTTTGAGGGGATGGTGCGAACCCAGCAGCACTGGCTTGATGTTGGATTGGTGATTTTGAAGTGATAACCAAGGAGATGATGATGAATGTATGCAACACAAAATTATTCGGAGATTCTTGTTCTCTAAATGATGCTGCGCTTGAATTCCAAATCCAAGCAAAAGGGCTTACCGCGCCGCGCGTCACGCCGGCGGACATCGAGGCGAATATTGCCAGCGAGTTCTACTTTACAGCGCACGATGCTGTGACTGGCTGCGTCAAGGATGAAATGGTTGATCGCTTCCTTGGCTGGAAGCTACCGAAGGACTTTGCACCGGATGCGGGAATTTCGTTCACGCCGACGAAGCCGTATGAGGGAGACGAGTACGGCAATTCGTGGTGGCCGATTGGGACGAACCTGCTGCACGCTGGGCAGGTGAAGGAAATGCTTCAGCACGTCGTTGTCTCGCCAGAACCATCACCTCAAGCTCTATGCCTTCTGACTTTCTGCGTGTTGGTGTTGCGCAACGGCTTCACCGTCACCGGCGAGTCGGCCTGCGCCAGCCCGGAAAACTTCGACGCGGAACTTGGACGCAAGATCGCGCGCCAGAATGCGGTACAGAAAGTATGGCCGTTGATGGGCTACGCGCTGCGCAACAAGCTGACAATCTGTTCTGAATAGGCGCATCTGTGAGCCAGTGCCACGACTGCATTCACCGCGCGCTGCGCGTGATCGGCAATTTTGCGATTTGGAAATGTGCGAAACGAGGATTTGTTTTCGGCAACGAAACAGACTGGCGTAAGGGCGTGAACCAGCCGGATAAGTGCAAGGATTACGTGAAATGATAACCCTCCAATGGCCGGACAAGGCGTTATCCCCGAACGGCCGCAGCCATTGGGCGGCCAAAGCCAAGGCGGCCAAGCGCGCGCGCAGCGATGCTTTCCACCTGGCGCGCGAGGCAGGGTTCGATGCGCGTACCTTCGCTGATTACAGCGGCAAGCTGCACCTGTGGATCGACTGCTACGCCAAGACGCGGAATTATCCCGATGCCGACAATGTGCTGGCCTCGCTCAAGAGCGCTCTGGACGGGATCGCCGATGCGCTCGGTGTGAATGATTCGCGGTTTCAGCCGTACCTGTTCGTGATGGATGAGACGCACAAGGGCGGGAAGGTGGTAATCAGGATTACGAAAGGTGCCAATGAGTAACGCGCTACCTGCATTCATGTACCGCGACCCAATGGAAGCCGCCATGCGCGCCGAGGCGTCGCACTGCGATGGTTGCAGGCACCTGACCAAGCTGCTCAACCGCGAGTTTTGCGGGGCTGGCCGGCGAAAATTAATGAGGTGTAAGAAGTTCGACAAGAGGTGGTGGGGTGATGGCGAAAACAAAACGCGTTGAACTGCGAGCCGTCCCGGAGTGGGTGCATCACGAGCTACTCAATTGGTCGCGCTGGTGTTGGAGTGGCGCATACCCGCACCCATTGCCGCCGTGCCGCTGCGCATCACTGGAGGGCAACTACAGCCGCTTTAGTGAGGATACTGATGCGGAGGCTATAGATAAAAAGCCGATACCCGTCAATTTTGCAAACGCCAAGATCGTGCAAGGCGTTTATGAAATCCTGCCCTACCTGCCACAGCAGGTATTGCGCGCCGAATACCCGCAGCGGCATGAGCAAAAACGCGTTGTGCATGTTGGTCGTGATGAGTATGACGCCGCGCTCAGTGTGGCGATATTCCGGGTGATGGTGGCTTTTGATGGGAGCGGAGATTGAAGTATGCAAAAGAAACTATTGAGCTTCTTAGTGCCTACCCTGGGCGCGATTTTAGAATGATCGAAATCGTGCGCTACGTCGGACATAAACCATGCGGCAACGACAAGCACAGAGTGAGGATCGGTGTTGCGCGAGTGATTAAACAGCTCCTTGAAGCTGGCAGCGTTGCAACGCGCCCGCTGACCGATAAAGGAAGTTATAAAGCGTATCACTGGAAAATTGATACATGATGCCGTTGAAAATTGATACGTAAAATGACACAGTGCGGTCGGGGTAGTGCCCCCATCGAATCCACAGACCCGCCCTGCGCGGGTTTTTTATTGCCCACCGAAAGGGGATGCCATGAAAATCATCATCGCAGCACTCGCAGCACTCGCCCTCGCCGGGTGCGCGGCGGACAAAGATTATTTCGCGTACCTGCAAGCCCAAACGGAAGCCAACCGCCAGCACGCCGCCGAAGCCAAGCCTCTACTCAAGATCGAGGCGATGGAGGGGCAGCAAATAACCGGGCTGAAAAGTATCGAGGTCAACGCACCATCGCAAGCAGCCACTATCCAGCAATCGCGACCGAATGAATGGGCTGGTGTGGCTACAACATTGATTAGCGCAACCGGAGCTGTTGTCGGCCTGCACGTTGGCGGGCAAGCTGCTATCGGGCTGGCGAACAGCGTCGGCAGCCTGCGGCCAGAGGTCGTGATGCAGCCTGCCCCGGTACAAATACCGGCTGGGCAGGTGACTGTTGTTACGCAGCCAGCTCCAGTGCAGATCCCCGCGCCTATTACGGTTGATCCGGTGGTTGTGCAGATTCCGGCTCCAACCGTTGTAAATCCTCAAATCATTGAGCCAGTTATCGTGAATCCGGTAATCATTACACCATGATGAATTTTGATACCGCTTTCTCGCATGTTATCGGAGTAGAGGGAGGGTATTCAAATGATTCTTCCGACCCTGGCGGAGAGACGAAATACGGCATCAGCAAGCGGGCATACCCAGACGAGAACATACCCGGCATGACGTTGGAACGCGCCAAAATGCTTTACAAGCGGGACTACTGGGATGCGGCCAAGTGCGATTTAATCCCATTCCCGCTCGACCATCTGGTATTTGACGCGGCAGTCAATCAAGGCGTGTCACCGGCTATCAAGATGCTACAAAAGGTGCTTTGCGTGCCTCAAGACGGCATCTTTAGGGCTGACACCCAACGGAAGGTCAAAGAGGCCGGGAAGGAAGCCTGCGCGCTGTTTATGGCAGAACGCGCATTGCGGTACATGGGCACTCGGAGTTTTGACAAGTTTGGACGGGGCTGGCTCAAACGGTTATTCGTTGTGGTAATGGAGGTTGTATGAATGATGAGATTGGCTGGGCAGGAGTATTGGTATTTACCGGTTGCCTGATAGCATTGGCAGTGACAGTTGTCTCTGTCTTGATTGGAATAACATGATCGAAATTGCCAAACCCATTTTCGGCATAGTCATCATTCTGCTTGCCATCCTTGCCGCGATGATGGCATTCAAGGCTACGCGCAATGATAAAAGCGACTTTGACTTCGCGGAAGCGTTCGCCGATGACAACGGCAAGACCTCGCTTGGTCGCATTGCGTATTTTGTGGCGCTTGCGTGTTCGAGTTGGGCATTTATTTTCCTGACGATCAGAGATAACCTGACGGAGTGGTACTACACGGGGTACATGGCTTCGTGGGTATTTGGTGCATTGGGAAGTAAGTGGTTGGACAAAAAGGATGCAGGATGAGCCCCAACTGGGTCATACTCCTGATAGGCCTCGCCGGTGGAGCTTTCCCCTCATGGTGGGTTACATCGACCTATTATCAAGGCGTGATCTCGCGGGAACATGAATCCGCGCAAAAACTGGTAATCGAGCAGCAGGAGCAGAACCTGCTTGGATTCATAGCCTACGCCGAACGAATCACGAAAGGAGACGCACAACATGATAAAGACCAAATTACTATCAACCGCCTCGCTGCTGATGGTCGCAGGCTGCGCGTCAACTTTCCGTCCTGTCCCGTGCCCGGAACTGCCGAAGGCAACGCCGATAGCGGTGGAGGAGCCGGGTCACTTTCAGACAAATTGGATGGAGCTTTTGCAGACCTTCAAAGCGCGGCTGGAAGCCTTATCGAGCGGTGCGACCAATTGAACATCGACGCGATCCGGCAGAACGGTGCGAGGTAAAAATGATAGACACAAACCATGCGGTGCTTGACGTGCGCGTAACCAACCTGGAAAAAGTGGTCGAGCGCGTATCAACAGCGGTCGAATCAATCGATGAGTCGCTGAAAACGCTTACCAGGCTGGACATGAAACACGAAGAGGCAAACAAATCCATAGACCGGGCATTCGTCTCGATTAAAGATCATGAAACTCGTATTCATGGGGTTGAGTTGGAGATGCCAACCATGAAGCTGGTGCGCGGCTGGGTGGTCACTGGAGCAATAGCTCTGGTTGGGCTGATGGGCGTGTCAATTGTGAATCTGGTGTTGAAATGAGCAAACCGCCAAAGCATTCCAATGCCGCAGAGAAAGCGCACCCGGCGCCTGATCGCGAGAATTTCAAGGTCGGCAAGGAGTACGCCGAGGCTTGCCGCTTGGTAAGTGAGGCAAGGACGGAATTCGATAAAGCCGCCAAATCCGCCAAGGCTAAGGTATCAGCCAGCCCAAGCAAATCGACTGTAGCGCGTTCTGGTAGCTCAAAAAGTAAGCAAAAGCCCGGAAAGGCAGTAAAACCGCTGACAACCGCTCAAAGACTGGACAAGATTGGCATTGATGCAATCTGTGCGCGCATCGCAGATGGCGAGGACGACGGGACGATTGCGGAAAGTTTGGGGATGGCAAGAACACAGCTCAGGGATTGGATTCAATCGAGAGGGCATGGAGAAAAAGTCAGTTCCGCGCGCGAGAATAGCGCCGAAGCGTGGCTAGATAAGGGGTTGAGCACGATTGCCAGCGCTTTATCAAAGGAAGGCGGCATTGATTCATCCGCCGCGCGAGCTTATGCGCAGGAGTGCGCCAGACGTGCAGCGATCCGTAACCCTGCCTACCGCGACAAACAGGATGTAAATCACGGTGGGCAGCCTGGGAATCCGGTTGAGTTCACTAAAATTGAGCGAATAATTGTTGGTCAAAAATAGTTTTCATATAACCCCGTGAAATTCGAGACCAAACCCAATAGATACGCCAAATCGATTTTTTTAATCCAATGGGTTTCAGGCGTGTTTTTTGAGCCTCAAACCCATTAAACGTATGACCACGCTGCGCATCGAAACAGCCCCGGTGTTTGCGCCACTATTGCAGCCTGTCAGATACAAAGGGGCGCATGGCGGGCGAGGGTCAGGTAAAAGTTGGTTCTTCGCGGAAATGATGATCGAGTCACACATCATGGACAAGACCGACTCAGTTTGCCTGCGCGAAATCCAGAAGTCATTGCAGTTTTCGGCCAAGAAGTTGTTGGAAGAAACGATAGCCCGGATGAATGCCGGGAGCTACTTCGAGGTGCAGGACTCGGTAATTAAAGCCAAGAACGGCGGCATCATCGTGTTCCAGGGAATGCAAAGCCACACGGCGGACAGCATCAAGTCGTTGGAGGGTTTTGATCGGGCGTGGTTCGAGGAGGCGCAGAACGCCTGCCAACGTAGTCTCGACCTGCTGCGGCCTACGCTGCGCAAGCCGGGATCGGAGCTGTGGTTTAGCTGGAACAGATTCAAGGAAGACGATCCCATCGAATTACTGCTGTGCGGCGACAACGTGCCGGATGGTGCGGTCGTGGTTGAGGCGAACTTCGACGACAACCCTTGGCAATCGCCGGAGCTGATCGCCGAACGTGAGGCGGATCGCAGGCTGCACGATGCGGATAAGTTTGCCAACATCTGGGAAGGCAAGTACCTCAAGAACACCGAGGGCGACTATTTCAAGCGCGAACTGGAGCAAGTTAGGGCGCAGGGGCGCATTTGCGCTATCCCGCGACTGGATATTCCGGTCAATACGTTCTGGGACATCGGCAACAGCGACGGCTGCGCGGTGTGGTTCCACCAGCAAGTGGGGATGGAAGACAGGTTCATCGGGTATTACGAGGCGCACGGAGAAACGCTGGCGCATTACGCCAAGGAGCTGCAACGGCGCGACTATCTGTACGACAAGCATTTCATGCCGCACGATGCGGATCACAAACGGCTGAGCGACACAAACAAGAGCGTCAAGCAGATGATGATGGACTTGGGGGTGCAGAATATCGAGATTGTCCCGGTTATCACAGAACTCAACACAGGCATTCAGATTACCCGAAGTCACTTCCCTTCCGCATATTTCGATGCCGAGGGGTGCAAGATGGGGCTGAAAAGGCTGGAAAACTATCGAAAACGATTTAGCGTGAAAGACAGCCGCTGGATTGACGAACCGAACAAGGCGAACGGTTGCAGTGAAGCCGCCGACGCATTCCGGCAATGGGCGCAAGCCAAGGAAGCCGGACTGGTTGGCAGGATAAAATCAAAAGGGATAGATTATGGCGCAAAAGCAGACTGGTATTGAGGGCGGGGGCGGCGATGGCCTGACCTTGCAGCAGCTCGAAACCATGCTGTCCGACATCCGCTATCAACCTGTATGGCGCGATGAGGCGTCAAAGTGTGCAGATTACTACGACGGCCACCAGATCACGCAGGAGCGTCTGGCGCGCATGGAGCGGCTGGGTATCCCCCCTTTAGTTACCAACCTGATCGCGCCGGCCATCAATGCGGTGCTGGGCATGGAAGCCAGAAACCGCACCGACTGGCGCGTGACGCAAGAAGACGAAGTGCAGGATGCGCCAGAGGAAATGCTGGACGCGCTGAATGCCAAGTTGAACGAGGCTGAGCGCGAGACGCGCGCAGACCGTGGTATTTCGGACGCTTATGCCGCGCAGATCAAGGCCGGGTTGGGTTGGATTGGCATTTCCCGCTCGACCGATGCGCTGGCTTATCCTTATCGCGTGGAGAGCATCCACCGCGATGAGATGTGGTGGGATTGGAATAGCCAAGTGCCGGATTTATCCGATGCGCGCTATGTAATACGTAAGCGCACCTTCGATCAGGATGTGCTCAAAACCATGATGCCGGAGCACAGTAAGTTAATTGAATACGCGATTACTGGCGCTTTCAACACATGGCAGACCGACACGCACCTGACCACAGACACGACGCTGGCGTATGCCGCGCATCTGGAGCGCATCACCAATATCGACGCTTTCGAGTGGCGCAATGCCGAGCGCAAACGCGCCACGATGTTCGAGGTGTGGTATCGCGCGTGGAAGGTGGGTAAGGTATTCAAGGTGCCAGGTGGCAAGGTAGTCCCATTCAAATCGAGCGATCCGCGCCATGTGGTGGCGGCGCAGGCTGGGATTATTCAGATTTATCGCGCGCCGTTCTCGCATGTGCGGGTGGCGTTTTATCTGGGCTGCCATCGCTTGTACGATGAGCCGAGTCCTTACGCGCACCGGCATTTCCCGTATGTGCCGTTCTGGGGTATGCAGGAGGATAGTAGCCGCATTCCTTACGGGCTGATCCGCGCCATGGTATCGCCGCAAGACGTGGTGAATTCTGCTGACTCCAAGATGCACTGGATGCTCAACAGCCGCCGGGTGCGGGCTGATTCCGACGCGCTGGACACCAGATACAACTCATGGGCGAACGTCCGGGAGAATTTGGCTCGCCAGGATTCGATTGTGCTGCTTGATCCGGCCAAGCCGAAGTCGAGGTTCATCGAGGAAAACGACACCGGGCTGAACGCGCAGCAGTACCAGCGACGCCAGACCGCCGCCGCAAACGTGGAAAACGCGGGTGGCATCTACCGCGCCATGCTGGGCAACGACAGCAACGCCACATCCGGGGTGGCGATCAGCAACCTGGTCGAACAGGGCAATATCACGCTGGCGAAGATCAACGACAACTACCAGTACGCCCGCCGCCAGGTAGGCGAGTTGCTGTTCTCGCTGGTGCGCGAAGACATACTGCACGCCGAAATGCCGGTGATGGTCAAGAAGGAAGGCAAGCGCAATGCAGTTGTGCTGAACCAGCGCACACCAGAAGGAATACAGAACGAGGTGGCCGCCGTGCCGGTCAAGGTGGTGTTGGAAGATGTGCCGAGCACGCCATCGTTCCGCCAGCAGCAGTTGCAGATGCTGACGCAATACACCAAGGGATTGCCGCCAGAGATACAAATCGCCATGGCCGACATCGTGATCGGGCTGACCGATGTTCCGCAGAAGGACAAGATCATCTCGCGTATCAGGAAGCTGGCGAACATCCAGGACGACATGACGCCGGAAGAAGAGCAGGCCATGCAGCAGGCCGCGCAACAGGCGCAAGCCGCGCAGCAGGAAGCGATGATGAAGCGCGAGAACGCGCAGACCGCATTGCTTGAGGCCAAGGTGGCGCAACTTGAGTCGATGGTTGCAAAGGGTGAGTCCGAGCGGCTGGTGAAGATGGTGGAGGCCATGTATGCCGCCATGCAGGCTGCGCAGATTGTCGCCAGCGTGCCCGGTGTTGCGCCGGTCGCCGATGAGATTTTGAAGGGTGCCGGGTATCAGCCGCAGGCAAGTGGACAAAATCCAAACATTTCCGATGCCGGCGTGGTGCAAAACCAGCAATCAGTGCCGCCCATGATACCGGGAGGTCAGGAGGTTATGCCAGACGCCCCGGCACAAGAGGCCGGGATGATGCGTGGTATCGAGACACCAAACAACGACGGAATACAACCACAAACAGGAGCGTAAACAATGACAACGCCATACGCAGCAGGGACGGCAACGGTCACGAAAGGCAGCAATATCGTGGCAGGAACCGGGACAAACTGGATAAGTGCCATGATCGAACCCGGAGACATCTTTAACGTGGTGGGTGCGCAGAAGCACGAAATCGCAAAGGTGATCGACGATACGCACTTGTCGCTGGTGATCGATTACACCGGAGTTACGGCAGTGGCACAAGGGTACGTTGTTGGGCGCGCGCTTAACAATCAAACGATTGATGCAATTGCCGCAAAGGCCGCAAGAAGCGCCGACGGAGGTATTGCCGCCAACCTGACCGTCATCCCCGAAGAATGCGAGATGCACCTTCGCAGTAATGAGCAAGCGCTGGTATTTGGCTCGCTGACAGTAAATGGTTCGTATCAGGCAGACGGCGAGCTTCGCGTTCAAGCTTGGCCTACTTAATCTCAATCAAAAGGAACTAACATGAAAATCGAAAAACTCGCAATCACCAGTCCCGACGTTTCCAATGGCATCGTTCCGACCATCGTATCCGGCGCGCCAAATGCCATATCGACCACGGCGGCATGTGGCATCACCAACTACAACACCACGCTGGCGACCGCTGGCGCGGAGATCACCCCGACGCTCGCTGATAGTACCCTGACCGGCCAGCTTCGCCGCTTCCAGATGATTACCGATGGTGGCTTCAACGCAGTGCTGACGCCTGCTACAGCCTTCCAGGGCGGTGCAACAACCATTACCTTCGCGGACGTGGGCGATGTGGCCGAGCTGATGTGGAACGGCTCCGCGTGGCAGATTCTGGCTCTTTACAATTGCGCGGATGGTGCAACTGCGCCTGTGGCCGCGTAACGAATAGCAGCAAGAAACAAATTATCGACTGATTGCCGTAAGCAATCGGAACCAGACCCGCCTTGAGCGGGTTTTTTTACGCCCGTCAAACGGCCATCGCAACTCTGCGTAACGAGTAAATGGAGGTATGGAATGAATGCAGTGACTGATGTGGAAACGCTTGCGAATGCGAGCATCGAGGAAATTGAGGCAATGGCAATCAGCAACGGCGAGGCGCAAGCCCAGCCCGATGATGCCGTTCCAGATACCGAAGATGCGGGCAGCGGCGAACAGGACGTAGTGGCAGCGGTATCGTCCGACCCAGCCGAACAACAAGCCGAACCGGAGCATAAGGCCAACGACAAGGAAATCAATTTTGCCAAGCTGCGCACCAAGACCGAAAGTCTTGAGCGCGAGGTACAAAAGCTGGCCGGTGAGAACAAACGCCTTGCCGAACGCCAGTATGTCGCCAGTCTTCCCGAAGGTCATGCGGAAAAGGTAGCTGAGGCGGATGCGCAACTGGCATCGCTCGGCGCGAGGTTCACGAACGGCGAAATCGAGTGGGAAGAGTATCAGGCCGAACTTCAGGCTGCGCAACGGCTCCGTGAGGGGTTGGTGGTCGCGTCTTTGAAGTCTGAAATCTCCCGCGAAATGCGCGAACAGGTGGAGCGCGAGGCAGTAGAGCGCAACACCAGGACATGGGAACAGACGGTAGCCGGGTTTATCTCGGCAAAGCCTGATTCCGTGGATTACGCAACCGACGAAGCCAAATCGAAAGACCTCAACACCTACGTCAAGGCGCTGGGGGCAGACCCGGACAACAACGACAAACCGATGGATTGGTTCCTGAATGAGGCGCACGCGCTGGTGAAAGCCAAGCATCGCATCGCAGGCACAGCCCCGGCTGCCGCAGCTAGTCCGCAAGCCACCGGCAGCACGATGCCATTCCATACATTGAGCGAAGTACCGGGCGGAAGTTTGCCGGGCAGGACGGACAGGGAGCAACTCCAGCAAATGAGCGGGGCTGCAATGACCGAACTGTTCCTGAAAGACCCCAGCAAGATCGACGATTACCTGGCTTCGCTCCAGTAAGCAACAGACTTAAAAACCCAATTACCAACCGCCTTCGAGGCGGTTTTTTCGTTTAAGGAGAAGTGAAATGGCTCAAACCAATGTCCCATCGGGTTCAGCACTAGCCCGGAAGGAATTTAGCGCAGCGATCTTTGCAAAGACGATCTCTGCACCATCGTTCGATAACAACATCACCGGCACGTCACCCAAGCAGTCCGACGCGGAAGCCAAGCTGAAAGGCCAGACTTCCAAGGATATGCCGATTGTGCGCGTCAAAGACCTGTTTAAAGGCGCGGGCGACACAGTATCCGTGGACGCATTCGACATCGTGACCGGCAAGCCGATCATGGGCGACCGCAACGCGGAAGGCCGTGGCGTCAAGCTGTCCAGCTCCAGTATGGACATTAAGCTGGACAACTCTACCTTTGTGGTGGATTCAGGCGGCAAAATGTCGCAGCAACGCACGCCGATCCAGTTGCGCGGCATCGCGATGGCCTCCATGCAAGGTTATTTCCCGCGCATGTTCAGCCAGGCGGCAGTGATTCACCTGTCCGGCGCACGCGGTTCGTTGCAACGCCGCGAGTGGCCGATCCCACTGGCGACCGATGCCGACTTTGCCGACATCATGGTGAATACGGTCAAGGCTCCGACCTACAATCGCCATCTGGTAATAAATGGCCCCGGCTTTACCAAGGGAGGGTTGCAACTTGGTTCTATCATCTCGACTGATACATGGACGCTGAACCACATCGACGAGCTGGCGCTGTTTGTCACTGACCATGTGATGCCGTTGCAGAACGTCAAGCTGGCCGATGATCCTGCCGCCGATGATGATCCGATCAAGGGCATTCTGTATCTCACGGAACGTCAGTGGGCGCAGATCAGCACCAGTTCGGAGTACAAGACCGCGTTGCAGACGGCCTGGGCACGCAAGAGCTACGGCACGAAGCATCCGCTGTTCTCCGGCGAGCCAATCATGAAGAACGGCATCCTGATCCGCAAGTTGCCTGCCGGACTGGGTACGCGCTTCGCCATCAGCGAATCCACCAAGGTCATCACCGTGGCTAACCGCTACACGGCCACAGAAACGGATCAAGCCGTCAATGGTTCGCTGACTGCCGGTTATGGGGTGGAACGCGCCATCTTGATCGGTGCGCAGGCGCTGGGCAAGGTGTTCGGCAACTCGAACGGCACGGAAGCAGGAATTAGCTGGTTGGAAAACAAGTACAACTTCGAGCGCAATCTGGAAATCGCGGGCGACACGTTGTACGGCATGGCCAAGCTGCGTTTCAGCTACGAAGACGGGCTGGGCAACATCGAGCCGACGGATAACGGTGTTGTCGTGATAGATACAGCGGTAAAATTGTAGAGGAAACAATGAGTTAGGCCGGTTCACGCTGGCCTGATTCCAACTTTTTAAGGAGAAGCAAAATGGCAATTTACAACAAGCAAAGCACTGCCGCACCTTTCAGCGGCGACGACGGCAACCGCGTCGTGTTCGTCGATAAGGCAACCGTTCCAATTGCGCTGGTTGCAGGCGATAAGGTGCGCCCGGTATTGATTTCTGCCGGGACCAGAGTTGACCGCGTGGTTATCAAGAACGGCGACCTTGATACCGGAACACCGGCCTTGACCGCCACCATCGGCTTTGAGTATGCCGACGGTTCCGCCGGTGGCTCTGCTACCGCAATCGCGGCAGATGGCGTTAATGCACTGCAAGGCGTGGCGACCACAACTTACGAGCTGTTTCCACCTGTTGTTGTGGAACGCGATGCGTACGTGGTAATCACTGCAACCATCACCGCAAATGCGCAGTCTGCATCTGCCGACGTGCATTGCAAGGTCGAAGGTGAGTGCCTCGGCGCGAAGTAAGCGAAATAAGCAGTTCGGCAGCAAAACCACGGGGGGCTCCGGCTCCCCGTTCTCATTGGGAGCAATCCATGATCGGAATTAAGTTTATAGGCGACCGTGAGTCGCATATCGACAATTTGTACGGCACTAACCTGACATTCAAGCCTGGGCAGGTTCACAACGTCGAGGATGCGATAGCCAAGCGTATGCTGGTTCATACGGACGCCTACGCCGAAGCCAAGCCCGTCAAAGGTGCTCCGGTAGCAGAAGCGGAAAAGCCTGCGGCCAAGGAAGAGGCAGAACCTTTGCCGCATCTGGGTGGCATGGGCAAGCCTGAGCTGATGGCTTTCGCGCAGCAGCACTACGGCGAAAAGCTGCATCACGCCATGAGCGAAGACAACATGCGCGCCAAGGTGCTCGGATTCATTCAGGCGCACGGACGATAAGCCGTGGCCGCGATTTCAAACATGACCCGGTTTGTCGCGGTCAATTTCAACGACTGCCCGGAGCCGCTGATCGAGGATTACTTGCTGCAATCGGCTATCGATTTTTGCCGCAGGACGTATGCCTGGGTTGGAACGGAAACCGAAACGCTCGCATCAACGGATTTCCCGTTCGAGGTATCAGCACCTTCTGGCGGGCAAGTGCTCAAGGTGTTGTCGATTGTGACGGATAGCACGGCACTGGAAAGCGCTGCGGTGCGAGACCTTGATCTGACGGTTACGGATTGGCGCACCACGACCGGCACCCCGGAGATGTTTGTTGAGGAGGCGCGCGGGACGGTGACGGTGACCCCGTTGCCGCAAGCATCAGCTGACTACGCCATCACGACGGCATACGAGCCGACCATTACGAGCAAGACTATCCCGGATTCACTCTATAACGACCATCGCGACGCGATTGTATCGGGCGCGATCATGCGGCTATCCATGACCGCACTCTGGCTCAACGCGAATTTGGCCACCGCGCACCGTGCGTTTTATGAGGATGGTGTTTTAAGGGCGCTGGTGCAGTTTCACAGCCATCACGTCTTGCGCGGCATGAATATCGCTGCTTCTTCAATTTACTCAATTTAAGCCAAACCGAAAGGAATCATTATGGCAATTACCGTCAATCAAGTATTGGGGCGCGTATCACAGGTATTGCAGGATACGGATAACGTGCGCTGGCCGATAGCCGCGAGCGGGAATGTCCCGGCGGAGCTGGTTAATTGGCTTAACGATGGCTGCCGCGAGGTGGTGCTGTACAAGCCGGACGCCAACAGCATCGATGAAAATATGGCGCTGGTGGCGGGAACGAAACAAATGCTACCAGCCGACGCGATCCGCTTGCTGGACGTGCCGCGCAATATGGGAACTGGCGGCTCGACCGTCGGGCGCGCGATCAAGAAGCTCCCGCGCAAAGTGCTGGACGACCAGAACCCGAACTGGCACACCATGACGCCGAGCGCGTCAATCATCCATTACATGGTCGATGAAAACTCGCCCAAAGACCTCGCGGCCAACAAGTTGACGTTTTACGTCTACCCCCCCGCATCCGTTCCAACGTATGTGGAGATCATCTACTCCAAAATTCCAGCCACTGCGGTAGCGGGCGATGCAGCCTTGCCGGTCAACGAAATCTACACCAACGCCGTCATCAACTACATCCTGTTCCGCGCCTTGAGCAAAGATGCCGAATACACGGCCAACGTGCAGCAAGCCGCCGCGTATTACCAGCTTTTCGCCAACGAGATGGGAGTCTCGGTCAGTAACGATAAAGCAGCAGATGCATCAAGAAAATAAGCATCACGACTGATGGCCGATAGCCATTACCCAATCAACCGCCTCCGGGCGGTTTTTTTATGCCCATCAGAAAGGAAATAGATCATGCCAACATCCAACGCTTATCGAGCCAAGATCGTCGATTCCACCCTGCGCGCCGTGGCGTTTACCGCCCCGGCCAACGTGTACATCGCGCTGTTCACCGCCGACCCTACCGCCGACTGCATCACTGGCAACGAAATTCAAGTAGGCGCCCATGCGTGGTACGCGCGCCAGGCGATGGTGTTCGCGGCGCAATCCGTGCCGGGGATAACCTCCAACAGCGCGGTGGTGACGTTCCCGGTCGTGACCGGAACGGACGTTACGGCCACGCATTACGCGCTGTTCGATGCCTCCACCGCCGGGGTGATGATCTCCTACGGGACGCTGACCGCATCGAAAACCTATTCGGCTGGCGACGTGCCGAGCTTCCTGGCCGGACAGTTGGCTATCACACTGATCTAATATGTTGCGTTCCACGATCAACGGCGCGGCGTTTAATCGTGCGCTGCGCTACCGCTCCGTCGAGATGTCGGCGACGGATAATTGGTCGTTTAATTTCAACATCAAGCGCTCCGTCGAATGCAGCGCGAGTTCAACCTGGTCATTCACGTTTAATGGCGCGGCAACCAAGTTAGTCTCCACCAGTTCGAGCGTGGTTTGGGCGTGGTCAACCACACCAACAATTGTCAGCGTTAAACCCATTGCATCTAATACGGGATGGAGCTGGGCGAACACCGGCGCTGCCTATCAAAGCACAGACAGAACGGCGGCCACCGACTCGTGGGGCTGGGCGAACACCGGCGCGGCATGTAAGACGGCTGGGCTCTATGCCACCGATGATGCGTGGTCGTGGACAAACACCGGCGCGGCTTACCAGAGCTCGGCAAGAACAGCGGCCACCGACGCATGGAATCTGACCGGCTCCGCGTTATTGTCTCGCACCCAGTATGTGGGCGGCCAGGACGTATGGCAGTGGGATGACACCGGCCAGATTATGGCGGTCAAATATCTGGCCGCAGATTCATCTTGGACGTTGTCTTTCTCAACATTGCAAGCTATGACGTTCCGCTATCTGGCGGCCACGGACTCGTGGGGCTGGACGAATATTGGCGCGGCTTATCAAAGCTCGGTCAGAACGGCGGCCACGGACTCGTGGGGCTGGGTTGGCGTAGCCGGTATCGACAATAACCCGTTCGGGAATGACGTTCCGGCCAACACGTTCATCCGCCCATATCAACAAAGGGAGTTTCTACGATGAGTATTGTCGGGCAGGCTTCAAAACAGCCGGAAGAAATCGACGTTTACGCGATCGACTACACCGACGATCTGGTGGTAACCGACGCGCCGGCTACGGCATTTTCGTTCGCGCTGGTTAAGGGGCAGGTTAGCGCTTTACAGAGCATAGCAGCTAGTGCATCAGTCAGCACGCCGTTAAAACGCTACCTACTTTCTGGCGGTGCAGTGCTGACATTGACTGGTATGAACATAGGGGATCGCGTCTATGTCTGTAATAAAGAGCCTGTGACGGCAGCAACTATTGCCAGCGCTGACACGGTGGACGGTGTAGCGAGTATCACATTACTGGCAATGCGCGCGGTGGCGTTAATCAAGACCGCGACCGGGTGGGTGACGGAAATCGCGGTGCGCAATATCGTGGACGTTACCGACAAGCGGGTGCGCAACGAGATCACCGGGGGCACGAGCGGGGTGACGTACAAGATCGAAACGACGACGACGACCGCAGAGGGGCGCGTTTTGCAGGACGAAATCCTGGTTAAGGTAAAGGACATATAGCATGGGTATCCAACTCCTCAAAAACAACGCCTCCACGACGCTGGCGACACCGTGTTCTGATGTGGCCACCGAAATCACGCTGACCGATGGCTCGATTTTCCCCAACCCGACCGGGGGCGACTGGTTTTTGCTGACGGTTTACCAGCTCTCCGGCGCACAGGAGGTCAACTACGAAATTATGAAATGCACGGCGCGCGCGGGTAATGTGCTGACCGTCTCGCGCGCCTTCGAGGATGCGACACGCTTTCCGGCGCGATCCTATACGGCGGGCAACTTCGCGGAACTGCGCGACACGGCGGGTACGCAGCGCACGGCAGGCAGCATCGACAATGTTCCCGCGGGTAATATCGCGGCGACGACGGTGCAGGCCGCAATCAACGAACTGGATAGCGAGAAAGCAGCCCTCGCTCAAGTGCATTATGTTGGCACTACCAGCATCGCTGCAAATAGAGCCTCTGCGGCTCAAGCGTTGACGGGCATTACGAGCATAGACGGAAACGCAGCCACAGTCACTACTAACGCTAATCTATCAGGGCATGTCACCTCGGTCGGCAATGCTGCATCTCTTGGTTCTTTTACCGTTGCGCAACTCAACACCGCCATTTCGGATGCGGATGTAGCCACGGGAGGCGGTACTGCTACCAATACAAACACCGGCGACAACTCGGCCAACACGCTCTACAGTGGCCTGGTGAGCAACGCCAATCACACCGGCGATGCAACGGGCGATACGGCGCTGACGGTGGTGAAGATCAACGGCACGCTGCTGTCCGGGCTGGACACCGGCCTCCTGAAAAATACCACGGGGACGGGCGTGCCGGGCATCGCTGTGGCGGGGACTGATTACGTTGCCCCCGGCGGCGCCCTCGGCACACCCTCATCCGGCACACTAACAAATTGCACCGGTTTGCCTTCCTCTGCCCTCGCAGGCGTCCCTCTAACTGCCCAAACCACCGGCTTCACCGCAACAGGCGGCACTACGCCCAAGACGCTGACGGTTGATGACGATCTGACCACGGCTCAAGCTGCACGCAGGAATGCGGCAAACACGTTCACCGGACAGCAAACTTTCGCAGAAGTGAAAGACACCGTTTACACCATCACCGACGGCGCGGCATTCGAGATTGATCCGGTCAATGGCTCGGTACAGATAGTGACGCTCGGCGCATCTCGCACACCTGCTGCAACCAACTTTGAGGCAGGGCAGACGGTGCTGCTCGGCATTAACGATGGTACGGCTTACTCGATTACATGGACTACGGTTGCGCCGACATGGGTTAAGGTTGGCGGAACTGGAGTAGCTCCGACGCTGGCGACCACTGGGTATACATGGGTGCTGTTATGGAAGGTTGCCTCAACGATTTACGGCTGCGAGGTCGGCAAGCCATGAGCAATATATTGAAGATGCTAAAGCCTGCTGATTCTGGCACGGCTCCTCCGGGTCAGCAAGAATACATAACAGCCCAAAGCACAAATTGGGTTTGCCCTGCGGGTGTTACAAGCGTGAGTGTGGTGTGCATTGGGGGAGGAGCTTCATGCTTTCATTACAACGATGGAGAAAACGATTTTTATCCCGGGGGTGGCGCGGGGGCTTTAGCTTATGTCAATAATTACGCTGTAACACCTGGAACCAGTTACGGAATAGTCGTTGGTACTGG
>Ga0209343_10001588_pt1 | contig 30445 bp, 33 predicted proteins | sample RifCSPlowO2_02_FD_184026 | JGI IMG/M metagenome (GOLD analysis project Ga0209343, IMG submission 184026) | Groundwater microbial communities from Rifle, Colorado - Rifle CSP2_plank lowO2_0.2 (SPAdes) (version 2) | ecosystem: Environmental > Aquatic > Deep subsurface > Groundwater | place... | reverse complement strand
CCCATGAGGCCGTAGGAGGCGCCGGAGCTGTCGGCGATGCGCCGGCCGCCGGTGCCCAGGCCCTGCACCAGGGCGCGTTCCAGCCGGGCGCCGCTGTAGCCGTCGAGCACGGCGGCCAGCACGGTCAGCGCCAGCGCGTCCTGGTTGGCCGCATCGTCGCCCCCGGTCCAGCGTGGCGTCTTCCAGGCCTGCACCACCATGGCCTGCTCGGTGGCGGCGCGGTATTCGAGCCGGCGCGGCCCGACCTGGGGCGGCTCCTCGCGTGGTTTGCGCGGTGGCACGGCGCTCGCGGGCAGGCTGCCATAGAGGGTTTCGGCCAGTGCCCGCACCTGCGCCACGTCCACGTCGCCCGCAATCACCACCGCCGCGTTGGCCGGGCTGTACCAGCGCTGGTAGAAGTCGCGCGCGTCCTGCGGTGTCATGGCCTCGATGTCGCTCATCCAGCCGATGATGGGCCGCCTGTAGGGGCTGGCCTGAAAAACCATGGCGCTGAGGGCTTCGAACATGCGCGCACGCGGCGCTTCCTCAATGCGCTGGCGACGCTCTTCCTTGATGACTTCGATCTCGCGCTGGAACTCCTCGTCGCTCCAGCGTGCGTGCGCGAAGCGGTCGGCCTCCAGCCGCATCACGGCCTCCAGCTGGCTCGCGGGCACCTGCTGGTGGTAGGCCGTCGCATCGCGGCTGGTGAACGCGTTTTCGCGCCCGCCCAAGGCGGCCACGCGGCGCGAGAACTCCCCGGCCTGCAGGTCGGGCGTCCCCTTGAACATCAGGTGTTCGAGCGCATGCGCCACGCCCGAGGTGCCGTCCACCTCGTCCATGGCACCCACACGCACCCACAGCATGTGGGCCACGGTGGGCGCGCGGCGGTCGGGTCGCACGATCAGGGTCATGCCATTGGACAGCGTGAAGGTCTGCGCCTGGGTGGGCGCGGCCGGTGTGGCGGTGGCCGGCGTTGGCGGCGCTTCGGCGGGCGTCTGGGCCAGCGACGGCCCGGCCATCAGCGCGCCGATCAGGGCCGGGAAAAGCGCACCGCGGACGGTGTCAAACAAGGGCGGGGTGCGTTTCATAGAATGCAATGGATTCTAGAGATTGAAAAATGTTCTCGTTCTTCCGCAAAAAAACCCCCACCCCACCCTCGCCACCGGCAGCGCCGGACCGTGCAGCCGCGCCAGCGATGCCCCTCGCCGCCGCGCCCGCGGCTCAGATCGCTACACCCGCCCCGGCAGCGCGCGAAGCGGCGCCACCACGCCAAGGCTGGCTCGACAAGCTCAAGGCCGGGCTGCGCAAGACCGGCTCCAGCATCGCCACGGTGTTCACCGGCACGCAGATCGACGACGCGCTCTACGAAGAGCTGGAAACCGCGCTGCTGATGGCCGACACCGGCGTCAAGGCCACCGAGCACCTGTTGGCCGATCTGAAAAAACGCGTCAAGGACAGCAAGACCACCGACCCGGCCGCCGTCAAGGGCCTGCTGGCCGACGCCATCGCCGACCTGCTGGCGCCGCTGCAGAAGCCGCTGGTGATTGGTGAACACAAACCCACGGTGATCATGGTCGCGGGTGTCAACGGCGCGGGCAAGACCACCTCCATCGGCAAGCTCACACGGCACCTGGCCAACGAAGGCGCCACCGTGCTGCTGGCCGCGGCCGACACCTTCCGCGCCGCTGCGCGCGAGCAGCTCGCCATCTGGGCCGACCGCAACACCGTGGAGATCATCACCCAGCAGGGCGGCGACCCCGCCGCCGTGAGCTTCGATGCCGTCACCGCCGGCAAAGCGCGCGGTCGCGACGTGGTGCTGGTGGACACCGCCGGGCGCCTGCCCACGCAGCTGCACCTGATGGAAGAGCTGCGCAAGATCAAGCGCGTGGTGCAGAAGGCCGATGCCACGGCGCCGCACGAGGTGCTGCTCGTCATCGACGGCAACACCGGCCAGAACGCGCTCACGCAGGTGAAGGCGTTTGACGACGCGCTGCAGCTCACCGGCCTGATCATCACCAAGCTCGACGGCACGGCCAAGGGGGGCGTGATCTGCGCCATCGCGCGGGAAAAGCCGGTGCCGATCTATTTCATCGGCGTGGGCGAAAAGCTCGAAGACCTGGAAACCTTCGACGCCCGCGAATTCGCGCAAGCGCTGCTGGCCTGAACGGCTGGGGGCGCCATCACCCCTGGCCGGCGTCGCCTTCGTGGGGCCCGCTGGCCTCGTCGGCCGCGTAATGGCGCCACTGCTGCATGGCGTTGCGCATGGTGAGCAGCTGCCTTTCGAACCGCGGACAGGCCTGGCAGATGGCCAGGTGCAGCCGCAGGGCCACCCGCTCGGCCAGCGGCAGCTCACGGTCCTCACGGGCGATCAGCAGGGCGCTGGCCTCCTTGCAGGTGCGTCGAAACGGGTAGGCGGCTTTCATGGTGTCCGGGGTTGGGCAAACCAGTTCAGTTCCAGGCACTCGCGCAGGCGAAGGCGGGCGCGGTGCAGCTGGACGTACAGGTTGGTCGGCGTGAGCGCCAGTTCCTTACAGATCTCCTCGCTGGAGAGCTCCAGCCATTCGCGCATGAGAAACAGCCGCCCCTGGACGGCGGGCAGCTTGTCGGTGCAGGCTTCGAGCACCGCGAAAAACTGCCGGCTCTTGAGGTCCTGCTCCGGGTCGCCCCATTCGGCCGGCTTCTCGGCGAAGTGCCCGTCGGCCCTGAAGGCCATGAGCTCCAGCGGGTCGGCGCCGTCGTCCTCGCTGTCGCTGGCCAGGCAGACCTCGCGCTTGCGCGAGCGCAGGAAGTCGATGATCTTGTGCTTGAGGATGCCCACCAGCCAGGTCTTGAGCTGCGAACGCGCCTCGAAGGCCTGGGGTTTGCTCAGCGCGGCCAGCAGCGTCTCGGACACCGCGTCCTCGGCCCAGGCGTCGTTGCGCAACTGCAGGCGCGCGAAGCGCATCAGGTAACTGCGCTGCGCGACCAGTTGTTGTTCGTAGTCGGGCTCGGTCGGGTGGGGCATGGTGCTCATGGGTGCCCGCCAGTGTAAGGAATGGGACCGGCGGGCGACGAATGCTCCACACCGGAGAACCCCCCATGCCCACGTCCACGCCTTCATCGCATCCGCCGCGGCAGAGCTCACGCCGGGCCTTCCTGCCACTGCTACCGGGCCTGACCGTCGCCGCGCTCACCGCCCCGCTGGCGGGGGCTCTGCACGCCGCCACCCCCCCTGAGCCGGCCCAACAACCCGATCTCGAAGGCACGGCGTCCGACGGCAAGCCGGTTCGACTCCCGGATCTGCGCGGGCGTGTGGTGCTGGTCTTCTACTGGTCCACCGGCTGCGCGGTCTGCCGCGACAAGATGCACGAGCTGCGCGCCAACCTCAGCGGCTGGCAGACCCAGCCGTTCACCCTGCTGGGCGTGAACATGGACCCGCGCGAGCAGGACTTTCTCGACTACGAGAAGCTGGTAGCGCAGACCGTGCCCGCCCACCAGCGCTTCGTCACGCTGTGGGCCGGTGCGGCGGGGTTTCGCGACAGCATGGGCAGGCCCGCCCATCTGCCCAGCACCTGTCTGATCGACAAACGGGGCCAGCTCGTGGAGCGTTACAACGGGCGCATACCGCCCCAGGCCTGGGACCGCATCGCCGAGCTGTTGTGAATGCCCGCACAAAAAAAACACCGGGTGCTGTAAGAATGACCGCCGCCGACGGACTTACCCCTGACCGGTGCGCTCAGCCTCCCAGGCACAGCACCGGTCGCCACCACCACTTCACCCAACAGGAGCCTCCCCAATGAATCAACGCACCCTGATCACCACCGCCGCAGCCACCTCGCTGATGTCCCTCGCCCTGCTGTCGGGCCCCGCCCTGGCGCAGGACGCCGCCAAGGAAAAGTGCTTCGGCATCGCCAAGGCCGGCCAGAACGACTGCGCCAACCTCTCGGGCACACATTCCTGCGCGGGCCAGTCCAAGGTCGACAACGGCAAGGACGAATGGAAATACGTGGCCGCCGGCACCTGCAAGACCATGAAGGGCATGAGCATGGAAGAAGCGAAGATGGGCATGATGAAAAAGTCCTGAGCGCACCCCCCTCTCGCCACACGTGAACAAGACCGCCACCATGCCCCGGCCAGCGCGCCCCGTCCGTGCCGCCGTGCCCGGCGTGGGCATCGGGTGGCGGCACCCCCATTACGCCGAGCTGCTGCAAAACCGGCCGGCGCTGGACTTCATCGAGGTCCATTCCGAGAACTTTTTCGGCGCCGGCGGCGCGGCGCTGGCGGTGCTGCGCGAAGGCCGCGCGCACTACCCCGTCAGCCTGCACGGCGTGGGGCTCTCGCTGGGCTCGGCCAGCGGCATCGACCCCTGGCACCTGGACCAGCTAGCCCACCTCGTGCAGGCCATCGACCCGGTGCGGGTGAGCGACCACGCCAGTTTCGCGCGTGGCCAGCACCCCGGTGAAACGGGCCAGGCGCTGCACGCGGTCGACCTACTGCCGGTCCCCTTCAGCCGCGCCGCACTGGACGCCATGTGCGCCAACGTGCAGCGCGTGCAGGACCGGCTGCGCCGCCCCATCGCGGTGGAAAACCTCTCGGCCTATGTGCGGTGGCGCCAGGCCGAGATGGACGAACCCGAGTTCCTCAACACGCTCGCGCAGCGCAGCGGCTGCCAACTGCTGGTGGACGTGAACAACATCGCCGTCAACGCGCTCAACGCGCAGCTGCGCGGCGACACCGCAGACCCGCTGGCCAGCTGCGCGCGCTGGCTCGACGCCATCGCCCCGGCACACGTGGCCGAGATCCACCTGGCCGGCCACGTGCACTGCGGCGACATCGTGATCGACGACCACGGCAGCCGCGTTCGCGACGACGTCTGGGCGCTGTACCGCCACGCCCTACGCCGCTTTGGCGCCGTGCCCACGCTGATCGAATGGGACACCGATGTGCCCGCGCTCGCGGTGTTGCTGGACGAGGCCGAACGCGCCCGCGCACAGGCGCGCCACGCCCTGCGGCCGCCAGCGACCACCCCCGACGCGGTGACCGCATGAGACACCCTGTGTCAACCCCCTGCTGTATTGAGGATGTTTTGGAGCCCGCCACGCACACCCAGGACAACCGACCACTGGCCACGCAGCAGCAGGCGCTGTTGCGCGCGCTGTTCGCCCGACCCGGCCGGCCCGAGGCCGGGGCCGACGACGAGGCCATTGATGGAGCGCCCCTCGATCTGCTGGACGCCGGCAGCGCCCAGACCCGGCGCGGCCTGCAGGCCTACCAGGCCAACGGCCACGCACTCGCCGAGCGCTCGCTCGGGGCGGCGTACCCGGTGATCACGGCCCTGATCGGCGCCGACAACTTCGCTCGGCTCGCCCGCGATGTCTGGCACAGCCACCCGCCCACGCGCGGCGACATGGCCTTGTGGGGCGATGCGCTGCCCGACTTCCTGCAGGCCAGCGAGCAGCTCGCCGATGTGCCCTACCTCGCGGACGTGGCGCGCGTCGAATGGGCCCTGCACCGCGCCGCCAGCGCGGCCGACGCCAGACCCGACCCGGCCAGCTTCGCGCGGCTGGGCACCGAAGCCCCCGAAGGGCTGGCGCTCACGCTGTCGCCCGGCACCGCGCTGATTGGCAGCCCCCATCCCGCGGCGAGCCTGGTCACGGCCCACCTGCACGGCGTGCCCCCGCTGGACGAGGCCGCGCGGCGTCTGCGCGAGGGTCTGGGCGAGCATGTCCTAGTCTGGCGCCAGGGGCTGCGCCCCCGGGTCGGCGCCGTTCACCCCGCGGCGGCGGCGCTGATTCAGCGCCTGCTGGACGGCTGCGATCTGCCGCAGGCACTCGACGCAGCCGGCGCCTGCGACGCCGCCGCCGAAGCCTTCGATTTCTCCACCTGGTTGACCACCGCCGTGACGGACGGCCTGGTCACCGGCGTGCACCGCCTCACGGCCGCCGGCCCCAACGCCCCCACCCAGGCGCCGCTCCCATGAACCCGCCCCGGCGTTCGGCGGCGCGTGCATGAGAATGAAGCGCCTCGCCCACACGCCCGCCAGGAGCAGCCCTTGCCAACCGCCCCTCTTCGCCCGCATCGCCGCCACCACCCGTTGAGCTGCGCCGCCGGCCCGGCCGCCGCACGGTGGGCCTCCCTGGGCCTGACGCCGGAGCAGATGAAGACCCGCGACGCGGCCGACGGGGTCCGTCCGTCGCGGCGGGTGGAGCCGGCCCGTGCTGGATAAAGCCGTCCAGCGCGCCCTGCGCCCGGCCATGACGCAGGCCGCGCGTGCTCTGGTGCGCCTGGGCGTGGGGGCCGACGCCATCAGCTTCGCCGGTTTCGCCATCGGCATGGCCGCTGCCGCCGCCATTGCCTTCCAGCAGTTCCTGCTAGGCCTGGTACTGCTGCTGCTCTCGCGCCTGATGGACGGGCTCGACGGCGCGGTGGCCCGCGCCACCACGCCCACCGACCGCGGCGGCTTTCTGGACATCACGCTCGATTTCCTGTTCTACGCCGCCATTCCGCTGGGCTTCGCCCTCGCCGACCCGGTGGCCAACGCCCTGCCCGCCGCCGTGCTGCTCGCTGCGTTCATCGGCACCGGCAGCAGCTTCCTGGCCTTCGCCGCCGTGGCCGAAAAGCGCCGGCTGCAGTCGCTGGCGTTCCCGGACAAGAGCTTCTACTTTCTGGGTGGCCTGACCGAAGCCACCGAAACCATCGCCGCCTTTGCCGCCATGTGCCTGTGGCCGCAGTGGTTCGCGCCCATCGCCTACGGCTTTGCGGCGTTGTGCGGCATCACCATCGTGCTGCGCATCGGCTGGGGGTGGCAGCGGTTCCGTTGAAGGGGTCTGTTGACACTGGCCCGCGCCACGCTTGGCATTAAACTCCCGCGAGGGTGCTTCCCCGTGCCATTTGCCCTGGACAGCGATCGGTCCGGCCACAGGTCATCCGGTGCGGGAGTACCGTGTATCAACACCATGCTGGAGAACAAGACATGAAGGGAATGCTGGGCTTCCTGGAAAAGGCCGGGCTGGTCAAGATGGACACGCCCGTGGAGCCGCCGCCCAGGGAGCCGCTGGCCGAGGCGTCCCTCAGCCAGGCCGACGCGGCGCCCGCGCAGGAAGCCCCTGAACCGGCGGCCCCGCCCAGCGCTGCAGCAGCCCCGCTCGACCTCGATGCCGTCTACGCCCAGGCGGGCGTGGCACCGTCCCTCTACCCCGCGGAGCGGCTGCTTCGGCTGCTGGACGGGCTCAGCGCCATGGACGAGGCCACGCGGCGCATGGCCATCAAAGCGATGGACGCCGCCGACGAATCCTGGACGATCGAAGACCCGCTGGCCGACGCCGCCGCCAAGGTCCAGGCCCTGGCGATGCACGCCGAGCTGCTGCAGCTGAATCTGCAGGCGCTGGAACGCGACACGCGGGCCCGCATGGAAGCGGTGGCGGCGCGCCGCGAAAAAGTGGTGGGCGACATCCGCCAGCAGATGTCCGAGCTCGACGCGCTGGCGACCCGCGAAACCACCCGGGCCGCCCAGGAGCTGGCCACCCAGGAAGCCCAGCTCAAAGCGGCGCAGGACCGCACCGCCGCCGAGCTGGCCAGCCTGTCCCAGCTCAGTCGGCAGTTCCAGGGCCTGTCCACCCAATTCGGCGCCCCCGCCGCCCCCACCCAAGAATGACACCATGGCCAGCTTGACCCCCCTCTCCAAAGGACTGATCGGCCTGGCCGTGGTCGGCGCCATGGCGTCGGCCGTGTGGCATCTGGCGCTGAAGGAACGCTTCGGCTCCGCCCCACAGACCACCCCGGAAGCGACAACGCCCGCCACCGTGGCCACCCCACCCGCGCAAGACCCCTACTCGCCGCCCGCCGTCGCCACCGAGCCCCCCGCCCCGGCCCCGCCGCCGAACGAGGCCAGCAGCGCGGCCGCCACCGCCAACGGCGCCCTGTCGCCGGCCGAACACGCCGAGCTTGGGCGCCAGTTGATGGAGCGCGGCGAATTTGCCCAGGCGCGCGGCCATCTGGAGCAGGCGGTGCAGGGTGGCAACGGCGGGGCGGCCTGCCACCTGGGCGAGATGACCCTGAAGGGCCAGGGCGGCATTCCCGCGAACCAGGACGCCGCCGCGCGCCTGTTCCAGCTGGCCCAGTCGCGCAATACCATCTGTTTCGCCGCGGGCCAGTGAAGGCCCGGTGTCTCCTGTTGAAAAGGTTTCCCATGAAATTTCACACCCTTGCCCTGACCGCGACCCTGGTGGGCAGCGTCTGGATCGCCGGTGCCGCGCAGGCCCAGGGCTTCGTGTTCGGCACAGCCGAGCCCAAGGCCGCCCCCAACGCCGCGGCTGGCGCGCGCAATCCGAAGGTGGAGTCCGCACAGCGCCTGCTGGCCCGCATGGGTCTGCTGCGCGAGGCCCCCACCGGCACGCTCACGCCCGCCACGCAGGAAGCCATTCGCAGCTTTGCCGCCCGCGCCGGCCTGGCGCCCACCAGCGAAGTCAACGACGCGCTGCTCAACGCCATCCGCCGCCACATCTGGCAAAGCCAGAACTGGTCCGCCGGCAACTACAAGGGCAAGGAAAAGCTCGTGGACGCCCAGGGCCTGCGTGAAGCGCAGATCCTGCTCGGCAAGCTCGGCTTCAACGCCGGCCCGCTGGACGGCACCTTCGGCCCGCAGACCCAGGTCGCCACCGAAGCCTTCCAGGAATCCCAGGCCGTGAGCGTGGACGGCCTGATCACCTCCACCGTGCTGATGAACCTGCGCCGCGCCGTCAACGGCGCGGGCGCCAGCGCCAAGGAAACGGTGCGGGTGCTCAACTGGCCCGACTACATCGAACCCAGCGTGCTGCAGGACTTCGAGAAGGAATACAACATCCGCGTGGTCTACGACATCTTCGCCGGCAACGACGACCTGCAGGCCAGGCTGAGCGCGGGCGGTGTGCCCTACGACGTGGTGTTCCCCACCGCCAACGCGGTGCCGGGCATGGCCAGCCAGGGCCTGCTGGGCAAGCTCGACAAGGCCAGCCTGAAGAACCTGAACAACATCGACCCGCGGGTGGACGCGACCCTGCGGGCCTGGGACAAGGACGGCAGCTTCAGCCTGCCCTACATGTGGTACACGGTGGGCATCGCCTGGAACCCCAAGCTCACCGCCAAGGCCTACCCCGGTTACGCCATGGATGCGCTGGGCTCGGTGTTCGACCCGGCCATCGCACGCCGCTTCCAGTCCTGCGGTGTCGGCGTGGTCGACTCGGCCTCCGACGTGGTGCCCCTGGCCGCCATGGCCGGCGGGCAGGGCAAATGGGACAGCAAGAACTCCATCGCCGCGGCCGACAAAGTGCTGCAGCGCCTGGCGGGCACCGTCAAGGTGATCCCCACCGACCAGTTCATCGACGCCCTGGCCACCGGCAAGATCTGCGTGGCCATCGGCTTCTCGGGCGACGCCGTGCAGGCGCAGGGCAAGTCGCGCAACGCGGTGGAATACCGCGTGCCGGCCGACGGCGGCCTGCTCGCCATCGACGCCATGGCCGTGCCCGCGAACGCCAAGAACAAACGCGCCGCCCACCTGTTCATCGACTACCTGATGCGGCCGCAGGTGATCGCGAAGATCTCCAACACCGTGGGCTACGCCAACGCCAACCTCAAGGCCGGCGAGTTCATGAGCGACAGCGTCAAGTCCAACCCGGCCGTGGTGCCCAGCACCACCGCGCTCAGTCGCTCCTCGCCCATCCCCATCCTCACCGAGCGGGACCAGCAGGAGATCGCGCGCGTCTGGGCCCGATTCGCCAAGTGACACGGACCCTTCGCCATTGAGCCCACAACCTTCCTACCTGGGCGCTTTCCTGAAGCACCCGCACAACCGGGTCGCCCTGCTGGCGGCCGGTGTGGTGGCCATTTTTGCGTCCATTCCCATGGGCTGGGCCGGTCTGGCCCTGGTGGGCACGGTGGCGCTGGGGACCGAAATCCTCGCCGCCCTGACCATCCCGAGCCTGCCCGTGTTCCGCGCCTGGGTGGACCGGGAACAGCAGCACCAGGCGCTGACCCAGCGGCGCCAGCAGCTGATCGCCGAGCTGCGCGACCGCGGTGAAACCAGCGCCCTGTCCACCTACCAGCACATGTGGGAACGCGTGCAGGCGCTCTACCAGACCGCCAGCGACCGGCGCACCTCGCTCACCCGGCAGGACGTGGAAAAGCTCGACGCCCTCACGGTGGACTACCTCGGCCTGTGCACGGTCAACGCCTCGCTGCGCCAGCGCAAGGACCGCGCCAGCGAAGACCAGGTGGTCAAACGCATCGCCGGCGTCGAGGCCCAGCTGAAAAACCCCGCCCTGTCGGACGAAGAGGCGCGGCAGTTGCGCGCCACCCTGGGCGAATACAACGAGGTCATGAACCGCTCGCGCCGCCTCGCCGTGCGCCGCAGCGCGCTGGAGGCCGCCCTGATCGCCATGCCCGACAAGATGGAAGAGGTGTACCAGCTGGTGATCACCTCGCCCTACGCCACCGACATGGGCGGCAAGCTCGAAGAATCGCTCTCCCGCCTGCGCATCGCCGAAGAGGTGGCGGCCGAATTCGGCCCGGCCGACCTGTTCGATGTGGACAAACCCCAGGCCGCCCGCGCGGCATCCACCGCGGCGAACGCCGCCGCGCGGCAGGCCGCGCAACGCCTCAAAGCCTAAGGCCCCACAGACCCCAACACCCCCAACGCATTCAACCAGGAGCACCCATGGCCAACAACGCAATCTTCGCCCGCCTCGCCAACCTCTGGAGCGGTTTCATCTCCCTGTGGGTCTCGGACATCGAGAAAGAGCACCCCGAGATCGCCTACCAGAACGCGATCGCCTCGATGATCCAGAAATACACCCAGCTCAAGGCCGCCACCGGCGCCATCATCGCGCGGCGGCTGGAAATCACCTCGCGGCTGGAGACGCACGAGCGCGAACTCGCCAGCGTCAGCACCGATCTGGAAGCGGCGCTCGCCACCAACCAGGACGATCTGGCCGTGGTGCTGATCCAGAAGAAGAACTCGCTCGATGCCGCCATCGCCGAGCTGCGCGCCGACGCCACCCAGGCCACCGCCGACGCCGACAACGCCAAGGATTCGCTGATCCAGGTGAAGACCGAGATCGACAAGCTCAAGGCCGAGAAGGAACGCATGCTGGCGCAGATGCACAGCGCCCAGGCGCGGCTCAAGATCCAGGGCCAGCTCGACGGCCTGTCGGTGGACGCCGAGGTGCAGGCGCTGGGCGCCGTGCGCGACCACATCAAGAGCCAGGTGGCGCAGGCCAGCCTGGGCGCCGAACTGCAGAACTCCGACCTGGACGTGCGGCTCAACAAACTGCGCCAGAGCAGCGGCAGCGTGACCGCCAAGGCCCAGCTCGAAGCCATGAAGCAGGCCCGCGCGGCCGCGCAGGCCGCGCCGGTCAAGAACCTCTGAGCGCCGAGCCCCGCATGACCGCACCCGCGCTCCCCCGCAACGAACTGCCCCGCTGGGCGGAGGTCCTGCGGCAGAAATACCTGGCCGGCGAGGCGTCCACCTTCGTGCTCTACCGCAACGTGTTCGACAACTACCTGGTCGGCGACACGCTGCACAACCTGGACTCGTTCCTGGTGCAGGCGCTGTTCAAGGACACCAAGAAGCACGTCTGCGAAATCAGCCTGGAGCGCGGCATCCGGGTGCTGTCCGGGGCCACCACCGAAGACAAGCGCAAGGCGCTGGAGCACGAACTCGAAGCGGGGAGCGAGCCCGACCTGCTGGCCTCGCTGCACGCTCTGGAAAAGCGCATGCGCGCCCAGCAGTCCACCGCCGTGATCGTGCCGTATGCCGACGCCCTGCTGCCCGCGGGCGACCCGAGTTTCATGGCGCAGCCCGACCGCCAGACCTACCTGGTGTTCCACCGCTGGTCGCTGGACCAGAGCCTGACCAACGGCGACAACATCATCGTCCTGATCACCGAGTCGCTCAACGCGATCAACCCGGGCCTGTTGTCCAACCCCAAGGTCGCGGCCATCGAGATCCCCATGCCCGACCTGCCGCTGCGCAAGCGGGTGATCGGCTTTTTCGCGCCCAAGCTCAGCGAACACCAGCAGGCCCTGTTTTCCGAGCGCACCAGCGGGCTGCGCACCGTGCAGCTGGCCAACATCCTGGCCAGCTCCAAGGGCCAGGGCCTGAGCGAACCCGAGCGGCGCGAGCTGATCCAGGCCCTGCTGCAGGGCACGCCCGATGCCGAGGCGCGGGCCGACACGCTGGCCACCATCACCGCCGGCATGACCCCGGCCGAGATCACGCGCCTGATCGAACCCGGCAAGACCCTGCCCACCGGCGACGCCGACCAGGAGGTGCTCCAGGTCATCCACGCGCGCAAGCGCGAGATGATCGAAAAAGAATGCGCGGGCCTGATCGAGTTCATCGAGCCCAAACACGGCCTCTCGGCGGTGGGCGGCCACGAACACATCAAGCACGAGCTGATGGCGATCGCACAGAACCTCAAGGCCGGCGAAACCACGCTGACCCCCATGGGTCTGCTCGCGGTCGGCCCCATGGGCTCGGGCAAGACCTTCGTCATCAAGGCCTTCCTGAAAGAGGCGGGCCTGTCGGCTGTGGCGCTGAAGAACTTCCGCTCCAAATGGGTGGGCTCCACCGAAGCCAACCTGGAGCGCGTGCTGGCGACGGTCAAGGCCATGGGGCCGATCGCCGTGATCATCGACGAGGGCGACCGCAGCTTTGGCAACGGCGGCGGCGAAGACAGCGACGGCGGCACCAGCTCGCGCGTGATCGCGCGGCTCAAAGAGTTCATGGCCGAGCCGGAAAACCGGGGCCAGGTGCTGTTCGTGATGATGACCAACCGCCCCGACAAGCTCGACACCGACATCAAGCGCCCCGGTCGGCTGGACCGCAAGATCCCGTTCTTCTACTGCGACACGGCCGCCGAGCGCGTCCAGGTGCTGCAGGCGGTGCTCTCGCGCTACGAAGAGCCCTGCGTGGCGAGCATGGAAGAGCTGCTGACCCTGTGCGACACGCTGACCGGCTATTCGAACGCCGACCTCGAAGCGCTGGCCCTGCTGTCGGTGGAGCTGGCCCGCAACCGGGCCACGCCGCTGAACGCCGAGGCGCTCGCCGCCGCCGCGGCCGATTTCATGCCCCCGCAAGAGCGCGACATGATCGAGTTCATGGAGCTGCTCGCGGTATCCGAAACCTCGCGCCGCTCCATGCTGCCCCAGCGTTTCCGCGACATGGCCATCGCCGACATCCAGAGCAACCTGGTCGCCGCCAAACGGCGCGCCCTGACCCGCTGACCCACCACCCGATGAGGAGCCTTTCCATGAACCCCATGCAAGACCAGAACCTGAGCGCCACCCAGGTCATCCAGCTGACGCAAGCCATGCTCGCGGTGGCCCAGGTGGACGGCATCCACCCCGCCGAAGCGGCCCTGATCGGCCAGTTCTACGAGAGTTCGCGCACGCCGGAGATGCCGACCACCGCCTCGGTGCTGTCGGGCAGCCACGCCTTTGACGCCCAGGCCATGGCCGGCTGCCCGGCCGACGTGGCCGACACCGTGGTGCTGATGTGCCTCATGACCGGCCATGCCGACGGCCACCTGAGCGCCGAAGAGCGCGCCATGGTCAAGTCGTTCGCGACCGCCCTGGGCGTGGACGCCGCCCGCTTTGAAACCCTGCTGGGCCAGGTGCGCGACGAGCTCATTGGCGCCATCTCGCACCTGCCCGACGCCGGATCGGTCGCGAACGTGGTGCACGAGCTCACGGCTGGCGGCTGAAAGCGGGAGGCGACCCCGCCTCACATGCGCCGCACGCCCAGCCGGCGCAGCACCGCCTTCTCGACTTCCACCACCACGAACTTCGCGCTCGCCAGCGCGGTGATCAGCAGCCACGACCAGGCGTCCAGTGGCGCTGTGCCGAACAGCGCCTGCATCGGTGGCGCGTAGGTGAACAGCGCCTGCAGCCCCAGCGTGATCACGCAGGCCCAGATCGCGATGGCGTTGCCCGCCAGGGTCTCCCAGCGGAAGGCGCTGGCGGTGAAGTGGCGCACGTTGAAGAGGTAGAAGATCTCGCTCATCACCAGCATGTTGACCACCGCGGTGCGCGCCACTTCGATGGAGCTGCCGCGCGAGAGCTCCCAGCCGTAGACCACGAAGGTGGCCGCCACCATCAGCACCGTGATGTAGGCGATGCGCAGGAACAGCAGCCGCGTGATCAGCGGTTCGCTGGCCGGGCGCGGCGGGCGGCGCATCACGCCGTCTTCGGCGGGCTCGAAGGCCAGCGCCATGTCCAGCGTGATGCTGGTGACCATGTTGACCCAGAGGATCTGCCCGGCCGTGACCGGCAGCGCCAGCCCCGCGAACACCGCGATCAGGATCAGGCCCGCTTCACCGCCATTGGTGGGCAGGATGAACAGCAGCGACTTCTTGATGTTGTCGAACACGCGGCGGCCTTCGCGCACCGCGTGGGCGATGGTGGCGAAGTTGTCGTCGGTGAGCACCAGGTCGGCCGCCTCGCGTGCGGCATCCGTTCCCCGCTGGCCCATGGCCACGCCAATGTCGGCGGCCTTGAGCGCGGGTGCGTCGTTCACGCCGTCGCCCGTCATGGCCACCAGCTGGCCGCCGGCCTGCAGATTGGCCACCAGGCGCAATTTGTGTTCGGGGCTGGCGCGGGCGATCACGTCGGTCTGCGCCAGGCGCGCACCCAGGGCCGCGTCGTCCAGCGTGTCGATTTCGCTGCCGGTGATCGGGTCGCCGTCGCGCAGGCCCAGGCTGGCGCCGATGGCGGCAGCCGTGGTGGCGTGGTCGCCGGTGATCATGAGCACGCGCACACCGGCCTGCTGGCACTCGGCCACCGCGTCCACCGCCTCGGGGCGCGGCGGGTCCATCAGCCCCACCAGGCCAAGCAGGGTGAAGCGCGGCGTGATGTGCTCCAGCGTCAGCCCGCTCGTACCCGCGGGCAGCTCGCATTCGGCCAGGGCCAGCACGCGCTGGCCCTGGCGCGCGGCCCCGTCCATGCGCGCCTGCCAGGCCGCAGCGTCCAGCGGCTGGCCCGCCGCGTCGCGCACACACAGGCCCAGCACACGCTCGGGCGCGCCCTTGAGCAGGGCCAGCACGCGGCCGCGGTGGTCGTGGTGCAGCGTGGCCATGTAGCGGTTTTCCGACTCGAAGGGCAGGCAGTCGATGCGCGGCATGCGCGCGGCCTCCTCGGCCAGGTCCAGCCCGGCCTTGAGCGCCAGCGTGAGCAGCGCGCCTTCGGTCGGGTCGCCGGCCAGCGTCCAGCCGCCTTGTGCGTCGCGGTGCAAGCGAGCGTCGTTGCACAGCAGGGCGCAGCGCGCCAGGCGCATCACGCCGTCGTGGCGCTCGGGCGCGATGGTCTGGCCATCCACATGAAAACCGCCCTCGGGCGCGTAGCCGGCACCGCTCACGTCCACACTGTCGGCCACCACCAGCACGCGCACCGCGGTCATTTCGTTCCTGGTCAGCGTGCCGGTCTTGTCGGTGCAGATCACGCCCACCGAGCCCAGCGTCTCCACCGCCGGCAGACGCCGCACGATGGCGCGCTGCCCGGCCATGGCGGCGGTGCCGATGGCCAGCGTGATGGTGACGATGGCGGGCAGGCCTTCGGGGATCGCGGCCACGGCCAGGCCCACCACGGCCAGGAAGATGTCCAGCGGCGGCAGGCCGCCCACCCGGCTGCCCCACAGGAAGGTGGCCACGCTCACCAGCAGGATGAAGAAGGTGATCTGGCGCGCGAACTGGTCGAGCCGCCGCGTGAGCGGTGTGGCCAGGGTCTGAACCTCCGAGACCATGCGGCCGATGCGGCCGATCTCGGTCTGCGCCGCCGTGGCCACCACCAGGCCGGTGCCCTGCCCCACCGCCACCACGGTGCCGGCGTAGGCCATGCCCGAACGCTCGGCCAGCGGCGCCAGCGCGGCCACCGGCGCGCTGTCCTTGTCCACCGGCAGCGATTCGCCGGTGAGCGCGGCCTCGTCGATGCGCAGGTTCCTGGCGGCCAGCAGGCGCAGGTCGGCCGGCACACGCGTGCCCGACTCGACCAGCACCACGTCGCCCGGCACCAGTTGCGCGGCGTCGATCTCGTGGCGCTCACCGTCGCGCAGCACCATGGCGTGGCTGGCCAGCATGGCGTGCACGGCTTCGAGCGCGCGTTCGGCCTTGCCTTCCTGGACGAAGCCGATCACGGCGTTGATGAGCACCACGCCGAAGATCACAGCGGCGTCGATGAGGTCGTCCAACCAGAGCGTGGTCAAGCCCGCGGCCAGCAACACATAGATCAGCAGGTTGTGGAACTGCGCCGCGAAGCGCCGCAACCAGCCCGGGCGCTCGGCGGCGGCGAGCCGGTTGGGGCCGTGCCGCGCCAGGCGCTCACGCGCTTCGCGGCTGGACAGGCCGGTCTCGCTGGCGTCCAGGTGCTGCAGCACCTCGGCGGCCGCCAGCGCATGCCAGGTTTCGGGGGGGATGGCGTCGCGGTTCATGGAAGGACCATAACCGAGACCCGAGACGCGAGCCACCGACCGGATCAAGCGGCGCGCGCAGCGCGGCGGGGGGCCCTCATGCCCAGACCAGCCGGTGGTGGTCGAAGCCCGCCTCCAGCGTCGGCTTGACCACCTGGAAATACGGCGAGACGTCGAAATCGCGCGGCGTGTACAGGCTGTGGTGGCGCACGTGCAGGATCTGGCGCACACAGTCCTGGCAGTGCGGATCGTTCAGTTGGGCCACCTCGATAATGGGCAGGATGGGGTAGTTGACCGACGCGAAGGCCTGCGCGATCAACGTCGAACAGATGGCGCGCGTGGGGTCGCCACTGCCCAGCGCGAGCAGGTGGCGGCGCCAGCGTGTGGGCACGGGTGGCGTGGGAAACAGGTAACGCGCCAGATCGACGATGTTCTTCAGGTCGTAGTGGTGGCCCAGGCGCTGCAGGGTGAACCGGCACACGGCCTGCGCCTCGTCGGCGCGCAGGCTGGCCGGCCGGCAGATGCGGCAGTGCCGCCCAGCGAAAGCCGTGAGTGGCACCGCACGCACACCGGCGTTGATGTCGGCCTCGACCACGTTGAGCGCATCGCTCCCGCCACCGGCGATCGGCCCCACGTAGAGCGCCGCGTGCGACCAGGTGGACTGGGTCAGGTACTTGATGGCCGTGCTCACGCGCGAGTTGCCCTCCACCAGGATCACGTCGCCCGGGCGCACACAGGCGGCCAGCAGCACCATGTCGGTGGGAAAACCGATGCTCGCGGTGTGCCCCGGCGCGCCCAGGTAGCGCGCCAGCGCACTGCCTATCCATTGCCTCATGCCTTGTCCCTTCCGGTGTAAGAATGGCGAACCCTGCGCGACTCACCAGGAAACCCACCCGAGAACCGTGCCGTGAACTTCCGCAAACTCCTGCTGCTGGTGGCCGTGCTGATGGCCATCGTCGCTTTTTTCACCTTCGATCTCAACCGGTATTTCAGCCTCGACTTCCTGCAGCAGAGCCAGGCCCGTTTCGCCGAGCTGCGGGCGCAGCAGCCCCTGGCGCTCGCGCTGGGGTATTTCGCGGTCTACGTCGCCGTCACCGCGCTCTCGCTGCCCGGCGCCACCATCGTCACGCTCGCGGGTGGCGCCATCTTCGGCCTGGGTTGGGGCCTGCTGATCGTGTCGTTCGCCTCCAGCATCGGCGCCACGTTGGCGTTTCTGACCGCGCGTTTCCTGTTGCGCGACAGCGTGCAGGCGCGCTTTGGCCAGCGCCTGGCCGAGGTGGACAAAGGCATCGAGAAGGAAGGCGCGTTCTACCTGTTCACGCTGCGGCTGATTCCGGTGGTGCCGTTTTTCCTGATCAACCTGCTGATGGGCCTGACGAAGATGAAGGCCTGGACGTTCTACTGGGTCAGCCAGCTCGGCATGCTGGCCGGCACGGCGGTGTACGTGAACGCGGGCACGCAACTGGGCCAGCTGACGTCGCTGCAAGGCATCCTGAGCCCGGCGCTGCTGGGCTCCTTTGTGCTGCTGGGCTTGTTCCCGCTGATCGCGCGGCGCGTCGTGGAGGTGGTGCAAAGGCGCAAGGTGTACGCACGCTGGGCAAGCGTTCGGCCGGCGAAGTTCGACCGCAACCTGATCGTGATCGGCGCGGGCGCAGGGGGTCTGGTGTCGGCCTACATCGCCGCCGCCGTGAAGGCCAAGGTGACGCTGATCGAAGCCCACAAGATGGGCGGCGACTGCCTGAACTACGGCTGCGTGCCGAGCAAGGCGCTGATCAAGAGCGCGACGCTGGCGCACCAGATGCGCCACGCATCGAACTACGGCCTGAGCGATGCAAGCCCGGCCTTCAGCTTCAAGGCCGTGATGCAGCGCATCCACGACGTGATCAAAGCCATCGAGCCGCACGACAGCGTGGAGCGCTACACCGGTCTGGGCGTGGAGGTGCTGCAGGGTTACGCCAAGCTGGTGAACCCCTGGACGGTGGAGATCGCGCAGAGCGGCGGTGGCACGCAGACACTCACCGCGCGCAGCATCGTGATCGCGGCCGGTGCCCGCCCCTTTGTGCCGCCGCTGCCGGGGCTGGAAGAAGTCGGCTACGTGACAAGCGACACCCTGTGGGACGTGTTCGCGAAACTCGACGAGGTTCCGCAACGCCTGGTGGTGCTGGGCGGCGGCCCGATCGGCTGCGAACTGGCCCAGGCCTTCGGCCGGCTGGAATCGCAGGTGACGCAGGTGGAGATGGCGCCGCGCATCATGATCCGCGAAGACGAGGAGGTGAGCGCGCTCGCGAAAGCCGCGCTGGAAGCGGACGGCGTGGCGGTGCTCACCGGACACAAGGCGCTGCGCTGCGAGACCGTGCACGGCGAGAAGGTGCTGATCGTCGAGCACGAAGGCGCAGAAAAATCCATCCCCTTCGACCAGCTCATCTGCGCCGTCGGCCGCGTGGCGCGGCTGCAGGGCTACGGGCTCGAAGAGCTGGGCATCCCGACGAACAAGACCATCGAGACCAACGAGTACCTGCAGACCCTCTACCCCAACATCTACGCCGCCGGCGACGTGGCCGGTCCCTACCAGTTCACCCACGTGGCCGCGCACCAGGCCTGGTACGCGGCGGTCAACGCCCTCTTTGGCGACTTCAAGAAGTTCAAGGCCGATTATTCGGTGATCCCCTGGGCCACCTTCATCGCCCCCGAGGTGGCGCGCGTGGGCCTGAACGAACAGGAAGCGAAGGAAAAGAACATCGCCTTTGAGGTCACGAAGTACGGCATTGACGATCTGGACCGCGCCATCGCCGACAGCGAGGCCCACGGCTTCGTGAAGGTGCTCACCGTGCCGGGCAAGGACAAGATCCTGGGCGTCACCATCGTCGGCACGCACGCCGGCGACCTGCTGGCCGAATACGTGCTGGCCATGAAACACGGCCTGGGCCTGAACAAGATCCTGGGCACCATCCACACCTATCCCACGCTGGCCGAGGCCAACAAGTACGCCGCGGGCGAATGGAAGCGCGCGCACGCGCCGCAGCGGCTGCTGGCCTGGGTGGCGAAGTACCACGCCTGGAAGCGCGGATGACGGTGCCGGTGGAACCCACCGGCCGCGAAAGAATCGACACACCATGATCCACCGCCGCCATGCCCTGACCCTGCTCGCCGCCAGCGCGTTTTTTCCGCTCGCCGCGCGGGCCCAGCCCACGTTCGACCACGCCTACGCCACCTGGGACGCGCTGCTGAAAAAACACGTGCGCTGGTTGCCCGACGGCAAGCAGTCGCGCGTCGGCTACGCCGGGTTTCTGGCCGACCGCGCCGCGCTGGCAACCGTGCTCGAGGCCTTGAGCGCCGTTCCCCAGGCCACGTTCGACGGCTGGAGCCGGCCGCAGCAGATGGCCTTTCTGATCAACGCCTACAACGCCTTCACGGTGGAACTCATCCTCACGAAATACCCGGATCTGAAGTCCATCAAGGACCTGGGCTCGTTCATCCAATCGCCCTGGAAAAAGAAGTTCTTCCGGCTGCTCGGCCAGGAGCACCACCTCGACTGGATTGAACACGAGCAGCTGCGTCCGCGCTACCAGGAGCCGCGCGTGCACGCCGCGGTGAACTGCGCCAGCATCGGCTGCCCGGCGCTGCGCGACGAGGCCTTCACGGCCGCGAAGCTTGAAGCCCAGCTCGAAGACGGCATGCGCCGCTTCCTGGGCGACCGCACGCGCAACCGCGTGGTCGGGGGCCGGCTGGAAGTCAGCAGCATCTTCAAGTGGTTCCGCGAAGACTTCGAGGCCGGCCATCAGGGGTTCACGCGGGTGGAAGACGTGTTTGCCCGCTACGCCGAACAGCTGGGCGATCAACCCGCCGAGCAGGCCCGCCTGCGCGCGCGCAGCCTGCCCGTGAGCCACCTGGACTACGACTGGTCGCCCAACGACGCCGGCCGCTGACCATGCGCGCCACCAACCGCCGCCGCACCACCCTGGCCGGCACCCTGCTCGCTCTGGCGCTGGTGGGCAACGCCCCAGCTCAGACCCAGACCGGCGCTGCCTTGCCCCCGCTGCTGCAGGACGATGGCGCGCTGCACCCGGCTTGGCGCTTTGTCGGCTTTCCCCAGCAACACGCCGAGCTGCCGCCGACCCGCTTCGAGGCCGGCACGGTGGACGGCGAACGCGCGCTCAAGGTGTCCACCGCGTCGTCCTACGGCACGCTGGTGCACGGCTGGAGCGGCCCTGTGCCCCCCGCGCGGCTGCAATGGCGCTGGCGGCTGGACCAGCCGCTCGTGGGCGCCCGGGTGCCGGTCGACATCCTCAGCAAGGCCGGCGACGACGCCGCGCTCAAGGTCTGCGTGATGTTCGACCACCCGATGGAACGTGTGCCATTCTGGGAACGCACCGTGCTGCGCCTGGCGCGCGGCGTGAGCGGCGAGGCACTGCCCGCGGCCACGCTGTGCTACCTGTGGGACAGCTCGCACCCGGCGCTCACCGAAGGCGCCAACCCCTACAGCCGCCGCGTGCGCTTCATCAGCCTGCAAGGCCGCGGTGCGCCGCTGGCGCGCTGGGCGAGTGAGTCGCGCGACGTGGCGCAAGACTTCGCCCGGCTCTTCGCCGACGAACTGCCGCAGGGCGCCCAGACACCGCGCGAGGCGTTGCCCCGCGTCGCCACCGTGCTGATCGGCGCCGACAGCGACAACACCGCGAGCCACAGCACCGGCTGGGTGGCCGGGCTGCGCTGGGCGGACTGAGAGGCTGAGAGTCTTTCGCTCAGCCCTTCTTGCCGCCCACGGCCAGCAGCACCGCGCCCACGACGATGGCGCCGATGCCCGCCCACACGGGCACATTGACCGTTTCCTTTTCCTCCACCTTGAGCTCGATCGGCCCGAGCTTGAGCGCGGTGGTGTCCTTGGTGTAGCTGAAGCTGCCGTAAACCAGGCCCAGCGCGCCCCCGACGATGAAAAGAATGGCCACGATTCGGGTGATGTTCACGGGTGTATCTCCGGTGCGCGACACCCAACCCCGGAGCCGGCGGCGCCGAGGCGGGTGACAAAAAAACATTGAAACACACTTCGGCCGGCGCACCCGACCTTCGCTCGGGCACCGGCGTGCGCATCGGGAAACCGCTCCCGCTGATGGCCGCGGGATGCACGCCCCAGCGGCCACCGCCGGGGCGTGGCAATGGCCCTGGCCTTATTTGCTGGTCGCCACCGGAGCGGCCGGCGTCGCCGCAGCCGCCGGCTGCGCCCCGCCCTCCCACCAGCGCTGCACCACCGCACGGTCGAACGGCGCGAGCGGCGCGCTTTCGATGGTGGCCGACGTGAGCACAGGGAAGTGGGAGCGGAACAGCGCAAGGTCCTTCTCCGACAGGTTTTCCGTGGTCACATCCCAGGTGCCGCCGGACAAACCCGTCACCGACTGGTCAATCAAGGGAATCACCGGTCCGGCACGGAACTCTTCCCCCTGCCGGGGTCGCAGCTTGGCCGTGAGCCGCCCCACATAGGTGATCGAGTTCGGCTTCACATTCAGGTCCATCAACAGGGGAACCACGAAGCTCCCGACAAACGGGAACCCAATGGCCGAGCCCGTCACTTCGCCCATCTTGTACTGGCCTGGTTTCAGGGCCATGCGCGTCAGGTAGACGGTGCGGTCCCCTTCCTTGACGACGTCTGAGAGCGCACTGAGCGCGAAGTTCTGCCGCTCTTCCTTGCTTTGGGCGTTCGGCTGCTCGAGCTTCACCAGCACCGGCATCGGGACGTAACGGCTGTCGTCGGATCGAGACACCTCGAGGGCCATCAGCACGACGGACTTCTCGCTGGTGTCGATGGTCTTGGCTTCTTTGTCAAAGGCCATTCGATTGACGGTTGCGCACCCGGCGAGGGCAACACAGATGGACATGGCGCCCAGAAATCGTTTCACTTTTTTCCTCCGATGATGGGGTAGGGTTGTGACAGAAAACGCCGGAGTTGTTCGACAAACCCCGGGAATTACCGCTTCACAGCGGTCCCCGCGGTCGCGGGAGCCGACACGCTATCACGGAAAAAATCGCCGCTTCGCCGAAGCACGTCGGTTGGTCCAAGCGCAGTGGATCAAAGGTCGTTGTTTCCACCGGAAGTGCGCCAACCTTTGGCGCGCATACAACACACCAAGGCGTCACCCCATCGCGACCCAGGCCACCCTACCGGCTCGGCCCCCGGAAGCCGCCACCAAGCGACCCCTCTCGCGCTCCCAGCTCACAACGCGGCGCGCAGTGCCTCCAGGTACTGCGGGCTGTTCGAGATCGTATTGTGGTCGGTGCCCGGCACCACCGAGAACGAGGCCACGCCCTTGGCGAAACGTGTGCGCAGGCGGTCGGTGCTCCAACGCGGGATCACGTTGTCGAACTCGGCCGCCAGCAGCAGCGTGGGCACCTGGATCGAGGGCGCATGGCGCCACGACTCGAACTTGTCGGTCAGCAGCCACCGCACCGGAAACGCCGGGAACTGCCGCGCCGCGAGCTCCACGATGCTGTCGTACGGTGTCACGAGCACGAGGCGCGACACCGGCCGCTGGCTCGCGAGGTGCACGGCCACACCGCTGCCCAGGCTGCGCCCCACCACGGCCACGTCCGGGTGGTCGGCGTGCACCCAGTCAAACAGGGCCTGTGCATCGCTCTTGAGCAGCGCTTCGGTGGGTGCCCCGGTGCTGGCGCCGTAGCCGCGGTACTGCAGCAGGTAGATGGCGTGGTCTGGAAACGCGCGGGCAAACCAGGGCAGTTGCTGCGACACGTCTTCGGCGTTGCCGCCGAAATAGATCAGGGCCTTGGGGCCGCTGTGCGGCCGGACCGACACCGCCAGTTCGGCCCCTGGCACCACCAGCTTGTGCGTGGTGTCCGGCCCCGCCAGGGCGCTGGGTTGGGGAAAATACAGGAACGAGCGTTGAAACGCGTACAGGGCCACGCAGGCACCGCCGTACAGCAACGCAACGAACGACAGGAACCAGAGGGTGGCGCGCATGGGTCTGGAGGGTTCGGTGCACCAGCGGCCCGCGCTGCGCGGCGAGCCGTGGGACCGGGTCAGGACAAGGACATGTGGAGCATGCCATACCGCCTGAGGGAACCACCACCTGGGCAGCGAGCTGCGTTGGCAGGCAAAGGCGTGGCTCCGGCGGTAGCAACGCCCGGAAGAGTCAGGCAGAACGCTTCGGCGGCAATGTGACCACGAACTGTTCACACCGTTCAAGCCAGAAGCGCAATTGCTCGTCCGACCGCACGCCTGGCGCATCGACGAACACATACCCCTGCATGGGCCTGCCCGTGAAATCCATCTCGCGCACGTGTCTGCGGCTCAGTGAGTCCGCGTGGTTGCCCTTGCCGACGCGGGCCATGAGCGAGCTGTCCGAGACACCCACAAACATGAGCCCCCGATGCAGGAAGGCGATGCCACCAAACATCTTCTTCTCGGTGATGGCCGGGTTGTCCGCGAGCGCTTCGCGGATGCGCTGGGCGAGCTGTTCGTCGTAGGCCATGGTGTTACTCCGCAGTGGCGATCTCGTCGTAGCCTCTGCCGACGAACTGGAGCAGGCAGAACCCGTGGCCGAACGGATCGGCCATGAGCGCGATCTTTCCCCAACTGCTGGACCGAACCGCCGCTTCGAGGATTGCGCCCGCGTTCAGTGCCCGCTGCACCGCGGCATCGATGTCCGCCACCACCAGGTCCAGGTGCACCGGCGTCCAGTGCCGCCCATAGTCGCGCACCTGGCAGGAGGCCTGGGTCGCCGGGCTGCCGGCGGGCTTCACCAGAAGATAGATCGCGGAGGAGGCGCCCAGCAGTTCAACCCCATCCGCGCCAAAGCGCCGCCCTACCTGCAGATCGAACGCGCTCGTGTAGAAACGCAGCGCCTTGTCCAGGTCATCCACATCGATGTTCACGAGCAGTTCCATGGCAGCACTCCTTGACCGACTACGCGCCCGTGGTGCCCAGCGCGACGAATTCGCCTTCGAAATGGCCCGCTTGCGCCCCGTCGTACCAGAGCGTGGACGAGACGGTGATTCTGGCGCGGGCCTTGCGCTCCAGCATGCGCATGAACGCCTGCCATGCCTCGGGCGTCGGGCTTTGCGCGCGCGCCGTGAAGTGGCCCACGATCGCCTGCTCGTAGCTCATGGTGTTGCGCTGGATGACCAGCCGGGTCTTGTAGCCCGCCGCGGTCAGCTTCGTGTGCAACAGCGACCAGGCCGAGAGGATGGCCAACGCGGAGGCGCTGCCACCGAACACGGTGTCGCGGTGGTTGATGTTGGGCCGCAGCGGAGCGCCCAGCACCACCTGCGCAGGCGACGCCTCTTCCACGGAAACCTGCATCGCCAGCGACAGGGGGATGTGCTCGTGCAGGTACTGTTCCAGTTCGGCGGGTGTCATGGTTTTTTCTCCTCGGATGTCTGGTGTTTGAGCGGCAAGGGCAGGTCCTCATGATGCAACGGCCGCGCGGCGTCGGACACGGCGCGGACGAAACCGGCCTTGGCATCGGTGTACGCCTCCCGGTCGCTCGCGTGTTGTTCGGCGGCGCTGGCTTTGAGTTCGGCGTAGCAGGCGGCGAGCGCAGGGTCGGCGCGCAGTGCATCGCGAAAGCGCAGCCGCTCGTGCCAGGCTTGGCTCTCGTGCACCACCACGTGCAGGTGGTGGGTGCGGTGGCCGTCGGCCCAGCGCATGAACCATTTCCGGTCGCGCAGGGTGGCGTTGAATTCGGCCGAGGTGGTGTAGCCGCACGCGCACAGTGGCGCCGCCAAGGACTCGGCCACCGCCATGGACGCGACACCGGCCATGATGTCAATGATGGGCTTGGCCGCCAGGCCTGGCACCGCCGTGCTGCCGATGTGCTGCAGATCGAGAAACACGCCGGGAATCACCCGCAGCAGGCGTTCCCGCTCGGTGGCGTACGCCGCAGGCCACGAGGAGTCGTAGGCCTGCAGCCTCACCGCTTCGTGGATGGCCGCCGCCAGAGACTGCTGCTCGTTCATGGCGCTACGCCACCGGAAATGTGGGGCCATGCCCGGCATGCCCTGGCGCACGGCCGCGTGCAGCGCTGCCAGGGCGCGCGGCATTGAGGGATGCGGCCCGCAGACTGCCCGACGGGCACAGGATTTTCATGGTGTCCACGTGTGAGGAAAGAAGAGAGCAGCGCGGCGCGGCGGCCCTGGTCAAACGCGATCCAGCATGCGGTGGGGCCCTGCCGGCAGCCGCACGGAAATGGCATCGCCCGGCCGCACGACCCCGCCGGCCACCACGACCCCCATGACACCGGCTTTGCGAACCAGCGTCCCCTCGGGCGTGCGGCCAAGCACCGCGGCCATCAGACCCGACTGAAACCGGTTCAGTTGTTCGCAGGGGTTGCGCAGACCGGTGAGTCTGACGATGGCCGAAGGGCCGATGTGCAACTCGGCATCCGCCGGCAGCGCGAGGAGCCTGAGATGGCGGGTGGTGATGTTCTCGCCGATCTGGCCGGGTGCCACCTCGAACCCCTGCGCGGCCAGTTCCTCGAACAGCTCGGCATGGATGAGGTGAACCTGGCGCAGGTTCGGCTGCGTTGGGTCTTGCGCCACCCGCGAGCGGTGTTGCACGGTGCCCCCGCAATGCGCGTCCCCCTCCACCCCAAGGCCCGCCAGCAGGTTGATCTGCGAAGCAATGCCCTTGCTGAAAGCGTGGGCCGGGCTGGAACTGACGGCAACGACCTGAGGATTCATGGGCATGGCAAGCGTCCGGCGTTTCGGTGGCCTACGTCGCTCGCCTGGGCTTGGCCTTGGCGGCGGTATTGAGGGCGATGGCGGCGCGGATGAGCGCCTTGAACGCCTCCGCGTCGACCACCTCGCCTTCGCGGATGTCGATCGCACGCCGGGTGTTTCCGTCAAGGCTCGAATTGAACAGTCTGGCCGGGTCGTCCAGCGAAGCCCCCTTGGCGAAGGTCAGTTTCACGACCGATTTGTAGGACTCGCCGGTGCAGACGATCCCGTCGTGCGACCACACAGGCGTGCCCATCCACTTCCACTCCTCGACGACCTCCGGGTCGGCCTCCTGGATGAGCTTGCGCATCCGGCTCAAGGTCTGCCCGCGCCAGTCTGCGAGATCGGCGATGCGTTTGTCAATCAGCGCAGAGGCCGACGGGGCCTCGGTCGAATCCGGTTTTTTCATGGGTGCCTCCTGAAGCTTTCGGACTCTAAAGCACTATGAAAATCTGTTGTTGCATGGTGTTTTAGAAGGCCGAAGGCGCGCCCGGCACCATCATCCAGGAAGCGGCGGTTAACAGCACCCAGGACCCCCTTCAAACCCGAATGACCTCGACTTCGTGTGGCCTCTCGGTGGAAAAGCTTCGGGCGAACTCGATGACCTCGGCCTCTGATTCGCCAGGATGCGAGGTGGTGGTGATGAATGTGGCTTCCGAGCCGTCGGCTCCCATGCACATCCAGTCCAGCGCATCCTCCCATTTTTCGGCGTCGACACCCAGGGCGCAGAACAGCTCAATCTGGCTCTCGATCAGTTCCCGCAACAACGGATCATCCCGGCTCGCGACGTAGCCGGAGGTAAAAACCAGAACGATCTTCCCGCTGTGCATGACAACCGCCTGAGCCCCAGCCCCGTCTCAAACCACCTGCAGCCGCACCCCGCCAGCCACAGGCGCCACGATCTCGCCCACTTCGGCGGCCGCAGCGAAGCCGTGGCGCTCGAAGATGGCCAGCACCTCGGCCACCGCTTCGGGCGCGCAGGCCACGAGCAGGCCGCCGCTGGTCTGGGGGTCGCTCAGCAGGGCCTGGTCCACCGGTTGCAGGTGGTCGCCCAGGCGCACTTCGTGGCCATAGGCGGCCCAGTTGCGACCGGAGGCGCCGGTCACCATGCCCTGGGCGGCCAGGGCGCGCACGCCTTCGATCAGCGGCACGCGGTCCATGCGGAGGCGCACGGTGGTGTTTGCGCCGCGCGCCATCTCCAGGGTGTGGCCGGCCAGGCCGAAGCCGGTGATGTCGGTGAGCGCGTGCACACCGTCGAGCGCCGCCAGGTCGGGGCCGGGGGTGTTGAGCTGGGTGGTGGTGGCAATCATACGGGCGTAGCCCTCGGCGCTGAGCGCGTCTTTCTTGAGCGCGGCCGAGAGCACGCCCACGCCGATGGGTTTGCCCAGGATCAGGCGGTCGCCCACTTGTGCGTCGGCGTTGCGCTTGACGCGCCGGGGGTGCACCAGCCCCAGGGCCACCAGACCGTAGATGGGTTCGACCGAGTCGATGGTGTGGCCGCCCGCGATGGGGATGCCGGCGGCGCGGCAGACGTCCTGCCCGCCCTGCAGGATCTTGCCAATCGTCTCGGTGCTGAGCACGCCGATGGGCATGCCCACCAGGGCCAGCGCCATGATGGGCGTGCCGCCCATGGCGTAGACGTCGCTGATGGCGTTGGTGGCGGCGATGCGGCCGAAGTCGAACGGGTCGTCGACGATGGGCATGAAGAAGTCGGTGGTGGCGATCAGGGCCTGTTCGTCGTTGAGCCGGTACACGGCGGCGTCGTCGGCGGTTTCGATGCCCACCAGCAGCTCGGGCGGCATGGGCATGGCGGCCGTGCCTTTGAGGATGTCGCTGAGCACGCCGGGGGCGATCTTGCAGCCGCAGCCACCACCGTGCGAGAGGCTGGTGAGGCGGGGTTCTTTGGTGGCGGCGGGTTGGGGCATGGGTGCGTTCATCGGCGGGTTCGGATTCGGTGCGGCGGAGGGTTGGGATGCGGCGGCGCGGCTCAGGGAGGTTGCCGCCCGGTGGGGTGTTGCAGTTCGCCCAGCAGGCTCAGCAAGGCGGCCCGCTCGGCGGCCGGTTCAAACCGGGTGGCTCTGATCGCGCATTGTGCTTGCAGCGCGGCGAGCCAGGCGCCGCCGCTGGCGAGGTCCTGGCGGCCCTGGCGCAGCAGCGCGGCCAGCGCGGCGGCGTCGCCCGCGGGGAAGTAGCCGCCGTAGTCGGCGCCGAGCATGCCCACGTTGCCCGCGATGCGCGAGGCCAGCACGGGCGTGCCACTGAGCGCGGCTTCCATGATGACGTGGGCGCCCCCTTCCATGTGGCTGGGGTGCACCAGCAGGTGCGCGCGCTGGATGCGCTCGCGCGTGCGGGCGTGTGGCTGGCCGCCGAGCCAGCGGTAGTGCGGGCAGTCGCGCATGCACTGGCGCGCCGCCTCGCCCAGCGCGGTGTCGAGCGCGTCGCCGATGTGGTCGATCTGGATACCTTCGTCGGGCCGCAACAGGCGCGCCGCGGCCCACAGCGTCTGGGGCGACTTCTCCTCGCGCAGGTGCCCCACCATGAGCACGCGCAGCCACGCCGTGGTCTTGGCTAGGGTCCGGCGCGGGGTGCTGGACTGGAAAACCACCCGGGCCTTGCCGCGCAGGGCCTCGGGCAGGGCCAGCGGGCCCTGGTCCTGCAGCACGATCAGCCGCTGCGCCAGTGCCAGCGAGCGCTGCGCGCTGGCGTCGGTGGCGATGTCGCGGTACAGGTCGGTGCCGGTGAGCGCGAGCACCAGCGGCCGCCCGGGGTGCGCCTGCGCCCACGCGGCCACGGAGGCGGCCGAACGCCGCGCGTGCAGGGCGAGCAGGATGTCGGTGCCATCGTCGGGATCGCCATCGGGCCACCGCTGGGCCAGGCGAACCCGATAATGGCCCGACAGCATCTGCGCCCAGCGGCGCGCGGTCTGCCAGTTGCCGTTATTGGCATCGGCCAGCGCGGGAGTGACGATGCAAAGAGCGGGGTTTTTCATGGGGGTACGTCGATGGCGGTGATTGTGTCCGAAGCCGAACAGGCCCGTTGCGCCGGCAAGACCGCGCTGGCGCAGGCGCTGGTGGGCGCGCGCGAGCGCACGCTGCGCCTGTTCGCCACCTACCAGGCCGCGCTGGGGCCGGCCCTGCGCGTGCCCTGCACGCCCGAGCTGAACCCGCCGCTGTGGGAGCTGGGCCACATCGGCTGGTTTGCCGACTGGTGGATCGCGCGCAACCCGCAGCGCGGGCTGGGCACGCGGGCCGACCCGCTGGCGCCGCGCGCGCCAGCGCGGCAGGCCACGCGCGGCCTGGACGCGGACGCGCTGTACAACTCCAGCGCCGTGCCGCACGACCGGCGCTGGCAGCTGGACCTGCCCGATGCCGAGGCGGTGCGCGCCGACCTGGCCCACAGCCTGGCCGACACGCTGGCGCTGCTGGCGCAGGCGCCCGACGACGACGCCGGCCTGTATTTCTTTCGCCTTGCGCTGTTCCACGAAGACATGCACGCCGAGGCGGCGGTCTACATGGCGCAGACACTGGGGTTCGATCCCCTGGACGCCCTCGCGCCCCCGGCCACCACGGCGAACACCGCCGCGCCGGCCCAACCACAGACCCTGCGGATCGCCGCCACGCCCTGGACGCTGGGCCGCAGCGGCCCGGGCTTCGCATTCGACAACGAACTGGGCGCGCACACCGTGCCGGTGGCGGCTTTCGAGATCGACGCGCGCGCCGTCAGCTGGGCGCGGTTTCTGCCGTTCGTGGCGGCGGGCGGTTATGCGCAACGGCGTTTCTGGAGCGAGGCGGGCTGGGCCTGGCTGCAGGACCGTGCAGCGGTGGAGCCCGGGGGCAGCGCTTCGGGCGCAGAGCTCTGGCGCCACCCGCGACATCTGCGCCCGTCCCCGTCAACCGATGGCGGCTGGGAGCGGCAACGGGGCGGACACTGGCAGCCACTGGACCCCAACGCGCCGGCCTGCCACCTCACGGCGTTCGAGGCCCAGGCCTGGTGCGCCTGGGCCGGGCGGCGCCTGCCCAGCGAGGCCGAATGGGAAGTGGCCGCGGGCCACCCGGACTTCCAGTGGGGCGAGGTGTGGGAATGGACCGCCAGCGCCTTCGCGCCTTTCCCCGGTTTTCAGCCTCACCCCTATGTGGACTACTCCCGGCCCTGGTTCGACGGCCGCCCGGTGCTCAAAGGCGCGAGCCACGCCACCGCGCCGCGCATGCGCCACCCCCAGTACCGCAACTTCTTCACGCCTGAGCGCAACGACATCTTGGCCGGGTTTCGCTCGGTGGCACCTGCCTGAGTCCCTCCCCCGCTGGGGGAGGGCAGGGGTGGGGGCCTGTTGGC
>Ga0209343_10001587_pt1 | contig 30453 bp, 31 predicted proteins | sample RifCSPlowO2_02_FD_184026 | JGI IMG/M metagenome (GOLD analysis project Ga0209343, IMG submission 184026) | Groundwater microbial communities from Rifle, Colorado - Rifle CSP2_plank lowO2_0.2 (SPAdes) (version 2) | ecosystem: Environmental > Aquatic > Deep subsurface > Groundwater | place... | reverse complement strand
TGGCAGGCAGCGGCGATTGCCCAGGCCGCGCGCCGCATCGATCAGCACCAGTTCCAGATCACGGGCCAGGCGATAGTGCTGCAGGCCATCGTCGCTGAGAATCAGGTCCAGCTGCTCGGCACGCAACAGACTTGCCACCGCGCGACCGCGATCCGGGTCAATCATCAGCGGCACGCCGCTGCGCTGCACGATCAGCAGCGGCTCATCGCCGGCGACGCTGGCCGAGTCGTCGGCCCGAACCCGCCAGGGCAGGCTGGGTGGCTGCGCACCATAACCGCGACTGACCACCCCCACGCGCAGACCGCGGCTACGGCAATGCTCGATCAGCCAAAGAATCAGCGGGGTCTTGCCGGTGCCGCCGACGGTGATATTACCCACCACCAGCACCGGTACGGGAGCGCGGTAAATTTCGCCCTCGCCCGCCAGAAAGCGCATGCGCTTACGCTGCACCACCGCACGGTAGAGCCACTCCAGCGGCCGCAACAGCACCAGCGCCGGGTGACCGGCATACCAGGCAGTTGTCAGACGCTCGGCCAGGCTCATAAGCGAGTAACCCTCAAGGCGCGGCCTGAGTCTCGACCGTAGTGATGCGCAGATGGGAAAAACCCAGCTTGCCTGCAGCATCCATGGCTGTGATCACGGCCTGATGCGGGGTCTGGGCGTCGGCACTGATAATCAGCGGCAGGCTGTTATCGCCCGCTGACTCTTTCTGCAGGGCCGCCATCAGGCTGTCCAGATCGCTTTTCAGCAAGGCCTTGGCATTCAGCGAATAACTGCCATCGGCCGCGATCAGCACCTCCAGCTGCTTCAGCTCGGTCTGCTCCGGCGGCGTGCCACTGGCGGCCTCCGGCAGATCGACCTTGAGCTGGGTCTCGCGGGTAAAGGTGGTAGTGACCACAAAGAACAGCAGCAGGATAAACACCACGTCGATCAACGAGGCCAGGTTGATTTCGACGTTTTCCCGCGGTTTGCGCCGGAATTTCACGCCTTGTCCTCACCCAGATCGACGTCACGGTCACCCTGTACCACTTCCACCAGCTTGATCGCCTCCTGCTCCATGCCGACCACCAGCTCGTCGATACGGCGCTGCAGGTAGCGGTGGAAGAACAGCGCAGGGATAGCCACCATCAGGCCTGCCGCCGTGGTGATCAGGGCCTTGGAAATACCGGCAGCGAGTATCGGTGCATTGGCCATGCCCGCCCCCATAAAGGAGCTGAAGATCTCGATCATGCCCAGCACCGTGCCGAGCAGGCCCAACAGCGGCGCAATGCCGGCAATGGTGCCCAGGGCATTGAGGTAGCGCTCCAGGTCGTGAATGACCCGCGCCGCGGCTTCCTCGATGCACTCCTTCATGATCTCGCGACCATGCTTGGAGTTGGCCAGCCCCGCCGCCAGGATCTGCCCCAGGGGCGAATTGGCGCGCAGCTCCTTGAGCTTCTGATTATTGAGTTTCTTGTCCTTGATCCACTTCCATACCTGACCAAGCAGGTTGGGTGGGGTGATGCGGCTCGGCCGCAGCGTCCACAGGCGTTCGGCAATAATGCCGGCCGCTGCGATAGAACACAGAATGATTGGCAGCATCATCCAGCCGCCAGCTTTGACCAGTTCCCACACGGTGGCAGATCCCCTTCACAAAAGTGGCAGCACTCTAGCATAGGGTCGCGGCCACGCCGACCGCCGCGGTTCTCATTTTTCCCGCCAGAAACGTGCGCGATGGCGCAAACCCTGCGCTGGCGCGAAAACGCCCAGGCGAATCAATACCGCGCCCTGCTCGACACTGTCGTACAGGTCCGCGGAAACCGCCCGATAGCGCGCCAGCACCTCGGCATGGGGGTGACCAAAGGCATTGTGCTGCCCGCGGGAGATCAGCGCCCCGTGAGGTGCTACCTGCGCCAGCAAGGCCTGCGATGAGGAACCACGGCTGCCATGGTGGGGAGCCAGCAGCCACTCGGCACGCGGCGTCATATCGCTGGCCAGGAGCGCCTGCTCGGCGTGGCTGTCGATGTCGCCGGTCAAGAGCAGACGCTCGCCAGCGGCCTCGATCCGCAATACGCAGGAGGCCTGGTTGCCGTCACTGGCTGCCGCCCACTGCCAGAGGCTGAACTGCACACCATCCCATTCCCAGCGCTGCCCGCTGACGCAGGCCTCGGCCTGTAGCCGGCCGGGCAAGCGTCCAGGCTCGCCACTGACGATCCGGCGTACCGGCATCCCGCGCTGAATTGCCGGCGCGCCACCGACGTGGTCGTTGTCGCCATGACTGAGCAGCAACAGGTCAAGTTCGCGCACACCCAGGGCCCGCATGGACGGTAATACCACCCGCTCGCCGGTGTCGAAATCGCCGAAGCGCGGCCCGGCATCGTAGAGCAGCGCGTGCCCCTGGGTGCGTACCAGCACCGCCAGACCCTGCCCCACATCCAGCATCCACACCTCGGCCTGCGCGTAATCCGGGCGCGGCTGCGGGCTGAACAACAGCGGCAGCAGCAGCACGGCACCCAAGCTGCGCCCCGGGATTCCCGCCGGCAGCAGTAAGAGCCAGGCCCCCAGCAGCACCAGCAACCAGGCCCACAGGGGCAATGCGCTGGGCAACCAGGCCGGTAGCCAGGTCGCCATCTGCCCGAGCAAGATAAACAGCAAATCGAGCGCGGCCCCGGCCAGCCAGAGCACACTGCTGCCCAACCAGGGCACCGGTAACAACAGGCTGCCGAACAGCGCCAGCGGCACCACCAGCATGCCCACCACGGGCACCGCAATCAGATTGGCCAGCGGGCCGCTGACACTCACCGGCAAACCCAACACCAACAACAAGGGCAACAGGCCGACGGCCATAGCCCACTGCGCCCGCCCCAGGCTTCGCCACCAGGGCCATGCACCAAGGCGGCCACTGAAGATCAGAATCAACAGCAATACCGCACCAAACGACAGCCAGAAACCCGGCTGCAGGCTGGCCAGGGGCTCCAGCAATAGAACCGCGACCAATGCCAGTAGCAGCGGCAACCAGACGCCCAGATGACGAAAGCGCCAACGCCAGAGCAACACCAGCCCGACCATCACGCAGGCGCGCCGCACCGGCACCTCGAAACCCGCCAACAGCCCATAACCCAAGGCCCCGGCAAAGGCCAGGCCACAGGCCCAGGGCAGCCAAGGCAGGCTCCGCGGCCACCAGCCCAGTCGCGCCAGACTGGCCACCAGGCCATACAGCAAGCCCGCCAAAAGGCCGACATGCTGTCCGGAAATCACCATCAGATGCACGGTGCCGGTGCTCTGCAGCACCTGCCAGTCGGCGGTGGACAAGCCCGAACCGTCACCCAGCACCAGTGCCGTCAGCGCCCCCTCACGCCCTTGCGCAGGGGTGGCCAGCAGACGCTGACGCAGGCTGTCGCGCCAGCTCCCCGGGCCATTGGCGGCGCGCAGCAACTCGCCGCTTTTAACCGTGCCGGTAGCACCCAGACGCTGTGCCAGGAGCCAGGCCTCGAAATCGAATGACTGCGGGTTGACCAGGCCATGGGGGCGCTTGAGGCGCACCGCCAGCCGCCAGGTCTCCCCCGCCTGCAGCGCCGGCCCGCCATACCAGGCCAGGCGCATGCGGGCAGGCAGCTCGGCCCGCCGTGAGTGCGCGCCCTGTAGCTGAAAACGCACCACCCCCGCGCCTACCTCGGGTAAACCCACCACCTGCCCCTGCAGCCACAGGGTGCGGCCATCGAGCTCGGCGGCCAGGCGGTCATCCAGCGCCCACTGCGCCGAGATGCAGGCCCAGCTCAAGCCGAACAGAAAGAAACCCAGGGAGTAAGCGCGCGAGGGCAACAGCAACAGGCCCAGCAGCGGCAACAGACACAGCAGCCAGAACGGCGGCAATGCCGGTAGAAAGCGCAGCGCAAGCAATCCCGCTGCAAGCGCCAATATCCCTATGCGCATAGACTCGCTCCATCAGCCGATACCGGGTACTGACCCCTCGCTCAGCTTTTGCATATTTGCTGTCACAAAGTGTGAAAGCAGGCCGCCATTAAACTGTGCATAATATCGGCGCTTTTTCCTCGTCCGAGAGCCTTCATGCCGCGTCGTTTATTCAAGCGCTACATGCCCAACCCAGAACGCATCAAGGCTAGCAAATCCCTGCGTTTTCTCGGGGCCTTGATTCACGACCCCAATCTCTGGCACCTCAACCGTCACTCCGTTTCCCGCGCCATGGCCATCGGCCTGTTCTGGGCCATGATCCCCATGCCCATGCAGATGCTGGTTGCCGCCGTGGTGGCTATCCCCGCCCGGGCCAATATGCCGATCTCGGTCGGCCTGGTCTGGCTGACCAACCCGGTGACCATGCCCGCGGTGTTCTATTGCAACTATAAGCTCGGTGCCTGGCTGATAAACACGCCGGCCATGCAGATGCCTGAACACATGAGCCTGGGCTGGATCGGCCATATGCTGCAGACCCACTGGCAACCGCTCTATCTCGGTTCCCTGGTGCTGGGCATTGTGCTGGCCGTGATCGGCTACTTCGCCACCAACGCCTACTGGCACTGGTGGGTCAGGCGCAGCTGGCGCAAGCGCCAGGAAAAACGCCGCCTGCGTGAACAGCAACCCTAGAACCCTGTCGGACTCCTAGACAGCAAAAAGCCGTTACTCAGTAACGGCTTTTTCGTTTCAGGCAGCTTAGCCTACTCGTAACGCAGCGCATCGGCCGGTTGTATCTGCGCCGCTCGCCAGGAGGGGTAGAGCGTCGCCAGAAAACTCAGGGCAAATGCCGCGCTGCAGATCAGCAGCACATCGGAGAACAGCAACTGGGACGGCAGGTTGCTGATGAAATACACATCCGAACTCATGATCTGCTGGCCGCTCAGACGCTCGATCCAGCCCACCAGTTGGCTGACATTCAAGGCGGCGAGAATACCCAGTAGCGCACCGATCAGCGTACCTGTCACGCCAATCACCGTGCCCTGAACCATAAAGATCCCCATGATCTGCCTGGGCGTGGCTCCCAGCGTCCGCAGGATGGCGATATCGCCGCCCTTGTCGGCCACCACCATGATCAACGTGGCGATGATATTGAAGGCCGCCACGGCCACGATCAGCAGCAGCAGCAGACCGATCATCGTCTTCTCCATCTTCATCGCACTGAACAGACTGCCCTGAGTCAGGGTCCAGTCGCTGGCCTTGTAGCCCTTCCCCAGACCGGCGGCAATGCTCGCCGCCACCTGCGGGGCCTGATACAAGTCCTGCAGCTTCAGGCGCACGCTCTGCACCTGGCCCGGCTGCATGCGCTGGATATGCGCGGCATCGGCGACATGGATCAGGGCCAGGGAGCTGTCCAGCTCGGCACCAACCTTGAACACCCCGACCACATTCAGACGCTGCATGCGCGGGCTGATACCGCCCGGCACGCTGCTCAGCTCCGGCACGATCAGCGCCAGCTTGTCGCCCACCTGCAACTGGAAACGCCGTGCGGTGATCTCACCGATCACCACGCCGAACTCTCCCTCGCGCAGATCGCTCAGGCGACCCTGCTGCATATGCGTGTCGATGATCGACACCTGCGGCTCCAGCGCCGGATCGACGCCCTGCAACTGGATCGGCTGCATCGCCCCGCGAAAGGACAGCATGCCCTCCAGCTCGGCAAAGGGCACCGCGGCGACCACCTGCGGATTGTTCTTCGCGGCAGCCGCGACCTGCTGCCAGTCATCCAGCGGCTGCACCCCGGCAATACTGGCATGCGGCACCATGCCGAGAATCCGCGAGCTCATTTCCTTCTGGAAACCGTTCATCACCGACAGCACCACGATCATGGCCAGCACGCCCAAGGCCAGACCGATCATCGAAGTCAGCGAGATAAAGGAAATAAAGTGATTGCGCCGCTTGGCCCCGGTATAGCGCATACCGATAAAGATACTCAGCGGACGGAACATCAGACAGCCACCAGCTTGCCGTCTTCCAGACGCAGGATGCGGTCCATCTGCCGGGCCAGCCCCATGTCGTGGGTCACCACCAGAAACGCCGTCTGCGACGAACTGCTCAGCTCGCGCATCAGCTCCTGAATACCCTGGGCGGTGTGGTGGTCGAGGTTGCCGGTGGGCTCATCGAGCAGCACCAGCCCCGGCTTGTTCACCAACGCCCGGGCAATCGCCACGCGCTGCCGCTCGCCGCCGGACAACTCTGACGGCTTGTGCGCCAGGCGATGGCCCAGGCCGACCCGCTCCAGTAGCGCGGTAGCACGCTGACGGGCTTCGGGGATCGGCGTGCGGCCGATCAGCAGCGGCATGCAGACGTTTTCCAGGGCAGTGAATTCCGGCAACAGGTGATGGAACTGATAGACGAAGCCCAGGGCCCGGTTGCGCAGCAGCCCCCGCTCCTTCTCGTTCAGCGCCGACAGCTCTTCGCCCGCCAGCCAGACACTGCCGGTGCTCGGCGTATCCAGGCCGCCGAGCATATTGAGCAGGGTGCTCTTGCCCGAGCCGGAAGTGCCGACAATGGCCAGGCGCTCGCCGGGATGCAGTTCGAGCTGCAGGTCCGCCAGCACCACCACCGACTGCGGGCCCTCCTCATAACTTTTACCGAGGTTGCGACAACTAAGAACTGCCTTGTCTTGCATAAGCTGATCACTCATAACGCAGCGCCTCCGCGGGCTGGGTACGGGCCGCGCGCCAGGCTGGATAAAGGGTGGCAAGAAAACTCAGGAGCAAAGCCGCGGCACACACCAGCAGCACATCCTGAAGCATCAGTTGTGAGGGGATATAGTCGATAAAGTAGACATCGGCATTGAGAAACTGCATGCCCAGCAGCGACTCCAGGGCGGCAATGGCGGCACTCACATTGAGCGCGGCGAAGATGCCCAGGACAGCGCCTATGGCGGTGCCGAACACCCCGATCACCGTGCCCTGGACCATAAAGATCGCCATGATCTGCCCCGGCGTCGCGCCCAGGGTGCGCAGGATGGCGATGTCGCCCTTCTTGTCGGTGACCACCATGACCAGGGTGGAGATGATATTGAAGGCCGCCACCGCGACGATCAGCAACAACAGCAGACCGATCATCGCCTTCTCCATACGGATCGCCTGATACAGGTTGCCATGGGTGCGGGTCCAGTCGCGGGCATGGTAATCGCCCTCGCCGAGGGTCTGCGCCAGCGCCCAGGCCGTGCGCGGGGCCTCGAACAGGTCGGCGAATTTCAGACGAATGCCCTGCACCTGATCGGCCTGCCAACGCTGCAGGCGGGCCAGGTCCTGCACATGAGTCAAGGCCAGGTGACCGTCGATCTCGCCGGCACCGACATGAAACAGGCCAACCACGGTAAAGCGCTTGAGCCGCGGGAACATCCCGGCGGGGGTAACGGTTACTTCCGGGGCGACGAAGGTGATCTTGTCACCCAGGCCCACACCCAGCTTGGCCGCAGCCTTGTCGCCGATCACCATGCCGAATTCGCCGGGGCGCAGATCTGCCAGCCGGCCCTGCTGGAAGAAGTCATCGATAATCGACACCTTGACCTCTTCCAACGGGTCAATCGCGTTGATCAGCACCTTCTGCACCTTGCCCTCATAGGTCAGCAGCCCCTGCATCTGGCTGAAGGGGGCGGCTGCCAGCACCTGAGGATTGGCCTGGGCCTGCTCGGCCAGGCTGCGCCAGTCATCGATCGGCGTGGCACTCTCGACGGTGGCGTGCGGCACCATGCCGAGCACCCGGGTGCGCATTTCGTGATCGAACCCATTCATCACCGACAGCACCAGAATCATCACCAGCACACCCAGTGCCAGCCCGATCATCGAAGTCAGCGAGATAAAGGAGACAAAATGGTTGCGACGCTTGGCCCGCGTGTAGCGCGTGCCAATAAATACGAACAGAGGTCTGAACATGTGAGGGCTTTTGCAGGTAAAGAGGAACGTCCTTGTGGCGGGGCCTGGCCAGCAGCTTTACACTCAGACCACTACTGCTGCCATGGGTTCGCCATGTCGACTCAAGATGAAGATGACCGCCGCGAATACTATCGTATCGACGATACGATCGCACTGGAATTCACCCCACTGTCCGGCGCAGATGCCCTGGCCACTGACGCGCTGCACGACAGCTCGCCGCTGTTCAACCTGCTCAGCGACCTGCACCTGATGGACTTCGAGTCGCAGCACCTGCTGCGGCATATCAGCGAACGCGACCGCACCCTGGCCAACTACCTCAAGGTGATCAACAAGCGCATCGACCTGCTCGGCCAGGCCGTGGCCCAGAGCCTGCTGCGCGATATCGGCGCGCCGCGCCAGGTCAGCCTGTCCGAAGGCGGCGTGAGCTTCAACAACGCGCAGAGCATCGCCCTCGACACCCACCTGGCGATCAAGATGGTCCTGATGCCACAGGCCCTGGGCCTGCTGCTCAGGGCCAAGGTGGTGCACTGCAGTCCGCTGCCGTCGCAACAGTTCGAGATCGGCACCGCGTTCGAAGCCCTGACCGATGCCCAGCGCCAGCTGCTGGCCCGGCATATCCTGCAACGTCAGGCACTGGAACGACGTCAGGCCCGCGAACTACCGGATACACCCTGATGAGCACTCTGATGCTGCCACGCCTACTGTTATTGCTCTGCCTGCTGCCCCTGGGCGCAGCCGCGGAGGTCCTGCAAATTCCTATCGGCCAGCAGGGCGCAAGCCAGCTCGCACTGCCCCAGCTCGGTGAATCGCAGCGCGCGGTACTCGAACGTTTCGGCCTGGCCGACCAGGAGCATCCCAGCGTCGGCAACCCGCCGATTACCCGCTGGGATTACCGCGAATTCAGCGTCTATTTCGAACACCAGCATGTGATCAACAGCGTGCGCCATCACCAACCCGGCGCAACCCCAGCCAACAAGGAGCAACAGTGACGCATATTTATGGACACCGGGGGGCCAAGGGCGAAGCACCGGAAAACACCCTTGTCAGTTTCCAGAAATGTCTGGAATCCGGCGTAAACCGTTGCGAACTGGACCTGCACCTGTCGCGCGACGGCCAACTGATGGTCATTCACGACCCCAGCCTCAAGCGCACCACAGGCCACCGCGGCAAGGTGATCGAACACGACGCCGCCGAACTGGTCGCTTATGACGCGCGCAAGGGTGGCCCTGGCTGGGTCCACCCCTGCCCTATCCCGCGCCTGGAGGAACTGTTTCAGCAGTGTCCATTCGAGCATTGGCAGCTGGAAGTCAAAAGCGCTTCGAAGACCCGCGCCGCCCAGACCGTCAAGGCCATTGCCGAGCTGGCTGAGCGCTATCAGCTAAGCGACCAGCTCACCGTCACCTCCAGCTCCCGGGAAGTACTCACGGCCCTGCTGCACCTGACTCCGCAGCTCAAACGCGGCCTGGTGGCCGAATATGCCTGGCTCGACCCGCTGAAGGTGGCCCAGCACTACGACTGCCACCTGCTGGCCCTGAACTGGACCCTGTGCACCCCGGAACGCCTGCTCAAGGCCCAGAAGAACGGCCTGCATGTCTCGGTGTGGACGGTCAACGAACCGGCGCTGATGCGCCGGCTGGCGGATTTCGGTGCGGACAGTATCATCACCGACTTCCCGGGCCTGGCGGTGCAGACGCTCAAGGCCTAGGCGCTGTAGCCGGGGAGTCATTTGCACCTGGAGGCCGGTTGCACCGGCTCTGTATACCAACAGCACCCAACCCAGCACGCATAAAAAAACCGGCCACCAGGGCCGGTTTTTCGTTAAGCCTGATCAGAAACTCTCCCGATTTGGCCAACGCCAGTCGCAAGAGTCGCTGAACGGGTTCTCCCCGGCCGGCTCAGGCCACCGGCCGGAGCCGCTCAAAAAAGCCGGTTGAGACCGTCGAACGCCGCCACCCGGTAGGCTTCTGCCATGGTCGGGTAGTTGAAGGTGGTGTTGACGAAGTACTTGATGCTGTTGGCCTCGCCCTTCTGGTTCATGATCGCCTGACCGATATGCACGATCTCCGAGGCCTGGTAGCCGAAACAGTGCACGCCAAGCACTTCCAGGGTTTCGCGGTGGAACAGGATCTTCAGCATGCCCACCGGTTCGTGGGAAATCTGCGCCCGGGCCATGCCCTTGAAAAAGGCCTTGCCCACTTCGTAGGGAATCTTGGCCTGGGTCAGTTCGCGCTCGTTCTTGCCGATCGAGCTGATCTCCGGAATGGTGTAGATGCCAGTCGGTACGTCATCGACAAAGCGCCAGGTGCCATTGTCAACGATGCTGCCGGCAGCCGAACGGCCCTGGTCGGCCGCCGCACTGGCCAGGCTCGGCCAGCCGATCACGTCGCCCGCAGCGTAGATGTTCGGCACCTCTGTGCGGTAACTCTGGTCGACTTCGATCTGGCCACGACCGTTGACCTTGATGCCGATATTCTCCAGGCCAAGCTGATCGGTGTTGCCGGTACGGCCATTACACCAGAGAAAGGCGTCGGCCTTGATCTTCTTGCCGGACTTGAGGTGTAGAACCACCCCGTTATCCACACCTTCAACGCTTTCGTAATCTTCGTTGTGGCGAATCAGCACGTTGTTATTGCGCAGGTGGTAGCTCAGCGCATCGGAGATTTCCGCATCGAGGAAGCTCAGCAGCTGATCACGGTTGTCGATCAGATCGACCAGTACACCCAGCCCGCTAAAGATCGAGGCGTACTCGGAACCGATCACCCCGGCACCGTAGATGATGATGCGGCGCGGGGTATGGCCGAGACTGAGAATGGTGTCGCTGTCATAAATGCGCGGGTGGTGAAAGTCCACGTCCGCCGGGCGGTAAGGCCGCGAGCCGGTGGCGATGACGATCTGCTTGGCCACCAGTGTTTCCACCACGCCATTGGGGCACACCACTTCGACGGTCTGCTCGTCGGCAAAGCTGCCGGTGCCGAAAAACACATCGATACGGTTGCGTGCGTAGTAACCGGTACGCGAGGTCACCTGCTTGGCGATCACCCGTTCGGCGCTTTTCAGCACATCCGGGAAGGAGAACCAGCGCGGTTCGCCGATCTGACGGAACATCGGGTTGGTGTTGAACTGCATGATCTGCCGCACCGAATGGCGCAGCGCCTTGGACGGGATGGTGCCCAGGTGGGTGCAGTTGCCGCCGACTTCGCGCCGGCTATCGACCACGGCCACCTTGCGCCCGGCCTTGGCCGCGTTCATTGCCGCGCCCTCACCCGCCGGGCCCGAGCCCAGCACCACCACATCGTAGTTGTAGACCGCCATGTTTACTCCTTCAGATCACACCGGAGCACTTGTACCGTGCTCTCGGCAGGGCCAGCACTGCGCACGCAGCCTGACAATCAATGCGTTCACTGCAAGCCCAGCTTTTTAGCTGGCCGCAGGACGATTAGCGTTTGGTCGCGTCGTAAGCCAGGGCTGCGGTTTTGCCTTGCGGGTCGCTGTTGATCTCCTCGCACTTCTCGCGGCTGCCACCACAGATCGAGCACTCTTTCTCGATACCCAGGTTGGCGATACCACCGCACGAGCCGGCGATAGGCTTGCGGCCCATCATCACGCCCACTGCCATCATGCCGACTACCAGCAGCATGGTCAGAAACACCACTAAAAACGTCATTGCTCTTCTCCTGCAGCGAATAGCTGCTCAAAAGCCTGAGTACTCTGTGTGACGAATGCCTCGCCCTCACGGGTCACGAAAAACGCCGCAATGCCCTGCTGTTCAGCAAATGCCAGACCACGCTCGGTGCCCATCACCATTAGTACGGTAGACAAGCCATCGGCGCGCAAGGTCGATTTATCGGCCACGGTCACCGCCGCCAGCTTGTGGGTAATGGGTGCCCCGGTTGCCGGATCGAGGGTATGGGAATAACGCTGGCCATTCTCCTCGAAATAGTTGCGGTAATCGCCGGAGGTGGAAATGCCATAGCCATCCAGCTCCAGCACCCGCTGCGCGACGCGCTGGCCGTCCTGAGGAGCCTCCAGGCCGATACGCCAGTGCTCGCCGTCGGGCTTTCTTCCCGCCGCCTTGAGCTCGCCGGTGACTTCCACCAGATAGCTGTCGATGCCCAGCTCGTTGAGACGCTGGACGATACGGTCCACCGCATAGCCGGCAGCGATGCTGTTGAAGTCGACTTGCACATCGACCTCCTTGCACAGCTGGCCCGCCTCGATACGCAGATGCTGCATCCCCATGCGCTGACGGGCGGCCGCCAGCAACTGCGCAGAGGGAACCTTCTCGGCACGCGCCTTGGGGCCAAAACCCCAGAGGTTGAGCAGCGGTTCCAGGGTCAGATCGAAAGCCCCCTGGCTCTGCTGATTGAGTACCTGCCCGGCTGCAACCAGTTCCAGCACCCCATCCGGCATGACCTGACAGCTGCCTGCGGGTGCCTGATTGAACTGCTCGATGGCGGAATCATCGCGATAGGTCGACATCTGCTGGTCAATGTCGGCCAGGATGGTTTCGGTCTCGCGCTTAAGCAGGTCCAGGCTGGGCGAATCCTTGCCGCGCACGTACTTGATCGAATAGGTGCTGCCCATGGTCGGGCCGGAGAACTCTTCCACCCGATCTGAAAACAAGCAGCCCGTTAGGGCTGCCAGCAAGCTGGCAGCGATAACGGGCCGTAGTACCGCATAACTCATGCTTAACCGCCGAAGTCGTCGAGCAGGATATTCTCCTCCTCCACACCCAGGTCGACCAGCATCTTGATCACCGCGGCGTTCATCATGGGCGGACCGCACATGTAGAACTCGCACTCTTCCGGAGCCGGATGATCCTTGAGGTAGTTCTCGTACAGCACGTTGTGAATAAAGCCCTTGAGCCCCGTCCAGTTGTCTTCCGGCAGCGGATCGGACAGCGCCAGATGCCATTTGAAGTTGGGGTTCTCTTCCTGCAGCTTGTCGTACTCTTCGACGTAGAAGGCTTCACGCATGGAGCGCGCGCCGTACCAGAAGCTGATCTTGCGCTTGGACTTCAAACGCTTGAGCTGGTCGAAGATGTGCGAACGCATCGGTGCCATACCGGCACCGCCGCCGATAAATACCATCTCGGCGTCGGTGTCCTTGGCGAAGAACTCACCAAACGGACCGTACACGTCGATCTTGTCTCCCGGCTTGAGGCTGAACACGTAGGAGCTCATCTTGCCCGGTGGCAGATCGTCCTTGCCCGGTGGTGGCGAGGCGATACGGATATTGAACTTCACCAGGCCCACTTCTTCCGGGTAGTTGGCCATGGAATAGGCACGGATCACGGTCTCTTCGACCTTGGACACGTACTTCCACTGGTTAAACTTGTCCCAGTCGCCGCGGTACTCCTCCTGAATGTCGAAGTCCTTGTAGTACACGGTGTGCGGCGGGCATTCCAGCTGCACATAACCACCCGCGCGGAAGTCGACGCTTTCGCCTTCCGGCAGTTTCAGCGTCAGTTCCTTGATGAAAGTGGCCACGTTGGGGTTGGACTCAACGGTGCACTCCCACTTCTTCACGCCGAAGACTTCTTCCGGCACTTCGATCTTCATGTCCTGCTTGACCGGAGTCTGGCAGGACAGACGCCAGCCAGCCTTGGCCTCGCGGCGAGTGAATGCCGCCTCTTCAGTCGGCAGCATTTCACCGCCGCCATGCTCGACCACACACTTGCACTGGGCGCAGGTACCGCCGCCACCGCAAGCCGAAGACAGGAAGATATTGTTGGCCGCCAGGGTCTGCAGCAACTTGCCGCCGGCCGGTACCACAATGGTTTTTTCGCCGTTGATCTCGATGCTCACATCACCGCTGGAAACCAGCTTGGCGCGCGCCGCGAGAATGACCAGCACCAGCGCCAGCACGATGCCGGTGAACATGCCGATGGCGATAAGAATCTCTAAATTGATCATCTATGCATCCCTTCCTTACAACTGCACGCCGGAGAAGGACATAAAGCCCAGAGACATCAGGCCGATGGTGATAAAGGTGATACCCAGGCCCTGCAGGCCAGCCGGAACGTCGCTGTACTTGAGCTTCTCGCGAATCCCCGCCAATGCGGCAATCGCCAGCGCCCAGGACAGACCGGAGCCGAAGCCATACACGGTACTTTCCGCCAGGTTGTAGTCACGCTCGACCATAAACAGGGTACCGCCCATGATGGCGCAGTTCACTGTAATCAGAGGCAGGAATACCCCGAGGGCGTTGTAGAGGCTGGGTACATACTTATCCAGCAACATTTCGAGGATCTGCACGATCGCCGCGATCACCCCGATGTAGCTGAGCAGACCGAGGAAGCTCAGGTCCACTTCCGGCAAACCGGCCCAGGCCAGCGCACCATCTTTCAGCAGGTAGGTGTAGATCAGGTTGTTCGCAGGCACGGTGATGACCTGCACCACGATAACCGCGATGCCCAGGCCAATCGCCGTCTCGACTTTCTTCGAGATGGCGATAAAGGTGCACATGCCGAGGAAGAAGGCCAGTGCCATGTTCTCAACGAACACCGCCTTGGCCAGCAAGCTGAGGTAATGCTCCATTAGTAAGCCTCCTTATTCGAGACCTGTGGAGCCATCTTGAAGCTTGGCTTCTCCAGCTGCTCTTTTTTCCAGCTACGCAGTGCCCAGATAAACAAACCGATCAGGAAGAACGCCGAAGGCGGTAGCAACAGCATGCCGTTAGGCTGGTACCAGCCACCGTCGTTGATCACCGGAATGATCTCGTAGCCCATCAGTTTGCCGGCACCGAACAGCTCACGAATGATGCCCAGGGCAATCAACATGGCGCTGTAACCCAGACCGTTACCGATACCGTCGAAGAACGACAGCACCGGCGGGTTCTGCATGGCAAAGGCTTCGGCGCGACCCATCACGATGCAGTTGGTGATGATCAGTCCGACGAACACCGAGAGCTGCTTGGACAGGCTGAAAGCGTAGGCCTTGAGCACCTGATCGACCACGATCACCAAGGAAGCAATGATCACCATCTGCACGATCATGCGAATGGAGCTAGGGATCTGACTGCGAATCATCGAGATAAACAGGTTGGAAAACCCGGTTACCAGAGTCAGGGCAATCGACATCACCATCGCGGTTTTCAGGTTCGAGGTCACCGCCAGAGCGGAACAGATGCCAAGAATCTGCAAACCAATCGGGTTGTTGTTGAAAACCGGATTGAGCAGAACTTCTTTAATAGTCGGCTGCGACATAATTAAGCCTCCCCTGCGCGCAGGTTAGCGATAAACGGACCAAAACCGTTCTGACCCAGCCAGAAATTCAGCAGGTTATCGACACCCTTGCTGGTCAGCGTCGCGCCAGCCAGTGCATCAACCTGGTGAACAGCCTTAGGGCTTTGCGGATCTACACCGCCCTTGACCACAGCAACAGACAGTTTGCCGTCTTCATCGAATAGGGTTTTACCCAGCCACTGCGCCTTCCACTTCGGATTATCCACTTCGCCACCCAGACCAGGGGTCTCGGCGTGCTGGTAGAAACCCATACCGGCAACAGTATTAAGGTCGCCCTTGATGGCAATAAAGCCATATAGCGTGGACCACAGGCCGTAACCACGCACAGGCATGATCAAGGTGTCCATCTGGCCGTCTTTCTCCACCACATAAACCGTGGTGTAACGCTCCAGGCGCTTGATCGAAGCAATGTCCTGATCAGCGCTAAGAACGCTGGACAGCTTGGGATCTTTGGCCGCTTTAAGCGGATCAAAGGTCAGCGGGTCTTTAGCGTCCGAGAACTTGCCCGTTTCCAGGTCAACCAGCTTGGCCGTCACAGTACCTTTAAACATGTCTTTGACTTGCGCGCTGGACATGTTCGGCTGCCCCAGCCCGGCGATTGCCAGGATGCTGCGCTGCTTGTCCAGCTGGCGGTTTTCCACCTGAGTCGGTTTCAGCGCGATGGCTGCACCGGCAACAAACACCGAGCACACCAGGCAGACCAACAGGGCTACCACCAAGGTGCGGACGGTAGATTCTTTTTGACTAGACATTGCGTGCCAGCCTCCGCTTGATATTGGCTTGAACGACGAAATGGTCGATCAGCGGTGCGAACAGGTTGGCGAACAGGATCGCCAGCATCATGCCTTCCGGGAAGGCCGGGTTGACCACACGGATCAACACCACCATCACGCCGATCAGGGCACCGAAAATCCACTTGCCGGTATTGGTCATGGATGCCGACACCGGGTCGGTGGCCATAAAGAACATGCCGAAAGCAAAACCGCCGACCACCAGGTGCCAGTGCCAAGGCATGGCAAACATCGGGTTGGTGTTCGAACCGAGCATATTGAGCAGCAGGCTGAAGCCGATCATGCCCAACATCACGCCGGTAACGATGCGCCAGGAAGCAATCTTGGTCATCAGCAGGATGCCACCACCGATGAGGATCGCCAGGGTGCTGGTTTCGCCCATGGAACCCTGAATGGTGCCGACAAAGGCGTCCATCCAGGTGATGCCATTGTTCACCACGTTTTCAATGCCACCAGCAGCGGCCAGGCTCAGCGAGGTTGCACCGGCAAAACCGTCAACCGCAGTCCAGACTGCGTCACCGGACATCTGCGCCGGGTAGGCGAAGAACAGGAAGGCACGGCCGGTCAGCGCCGGGTTGAGGAAGTTCTTACCGGTACCGCCGAACACTTCCTTGCCAATCACTACGCCGAAGCTGATACCCAGGGCCACCTGCCAAAGCGGAATGCTCGGCGGCAGAATCAGAGCAAACAATACAGAGGTCACGAAGAAACCTTCGTTGACTTCATGCTTGCGGACCGAGGCAAACAACACTTCCCAGAAGCCACCGACGATAAACGCCGTCGCATAAACCGGCAGGAAATAAGCCGCGCCCTGGATAAAGTTATCCCACAGGCTATTGGGGTCAAACCCGGCCAGCGAGCCGATCAGCGCAAAACGCCAGCCTTCCTGGGCCGCAAGCAGCTCAGGGCTGTTAGCGAAGATCAGGTTGGCCTGATAACCGGTGTTCCACATACCGAAAAACATCATCGGGAAGGTACACAACCACACGGTGATCATCATGCGCTTGAGGTCGATGCCGTCACGCACGTGGGCGGTGGTCTTGGTTACGCTGCCTGGGCGATAGAAGAAAGTGTCAACAGCCTCATAGAGGGCGTACCACTTCTCTAACTTGCCGCCTTTTTCGAAGTTGTGCTCGACTTTATCGAGGAATGCACGAATACCCATGACTTAACCCTCCTTCTCAATACGGGCGAGGTTATCGCGCAGGATCGGGCCGTACTCATACTTGCCGGCACAGACATAGGTGCACAGCGCCAGGTCTTCTTCGTCGAGTTCCAGACAGCCCAGTTTCTGAGCCATCTCGGTGTCACCGACGATCAGGTAGCGCAGCAGTTGCGTCGGCAGGATATCCAGCGGCATCACGGCTTCGTAGTTACCCACCGGCACCATGGCGCGCGGGCTGCCATTGGTGGTGGTGGAGAAGGCAAACTTCTTCGCAGCGTTGAGCTTGGAAACAAAGATGTTCATCACCGAGTGCTTGTTTACCCCGGCACGCAGGTAATGCATCAGCTCACGCTCGTGCCCCTCAACCAGGCAGGACACCTGCAGGTGATAGCGACCAAGGAAGGCGAAAGCACCTTGGGCAGTACGGCCACCCAGCACCGAACCGGAAATTACCCGGTTGAAGCCCGGCTGCAGCTGACCCGCAGTCAGTTCGCTGAGGCTGGCACCCAGACGGGTACGCAGCAGACGCGGCTGCTCGACCACTGGGCCGGCCAGCGCGACAACGCGCTCGATCCAGAGCTGCCCGGTGGTGAACAGCTTGCCGATGGCAATCACGTCCTGGTAGTTGATCGACCAAACGCTCTTGCTGGCGTTGACCGGATCAAGGAAGTGGATATGGGTACCCGGCAGCCCGGCAGGGTGCGGACCGGCAAAGGTTTCAGTGTGCACGTGAGCCAACTGCTCGCCGGGCAACTTGACCCCTTCGGCCTTGCACAGGAAGACCTTGCCCAGATTGCCCAGAACCTGCAAACCGGACTCGAAGTCCGCAGCGTACTCGGCGATCACTACAGCCGGATCGGCTGCCAGCGGGTGGGTATCGATGGCGGTGACGAAGATCGAGCTGGGCTGCGCATCCACGGCCGGTACCTTGCTGAACGGGCGCGCCCGAAAAGCGGTCCACAGGCCCGACTGCTGCAGGGTCTCACGCACGCCGGCATTGCCGACAGTGCCCAGCTGATCGGCCGGGAAATGTGCAAAGGTAACCTGCTCATCACCCTCGACATCGATCACCACGGACTGCAGCACACGCTTCTCACCGCGATGAATAGCGCTGATCACACCGGCTGCGGGAGCAGTGTAATGCACACCCGGAGACTTCTTGTCAGAGAACAGGATCTGGCCAAGTTTGACCCGATCACCGACCTGAACCTCCATCGTAGGCTTCATACCGTGATAATCGAAGCCTATGACGGCGACACTACGTACCGGCCTTGCAGCCTCGATACGTTGCGCCGGCACGCCTGTTATGGGCAAATCGAGCCCATGTTTTATTTTGATCATAGGTTTGCCTAACCACTGATTTATAAGCTTTTTTAGAATACGGGCGACATCGGCATGCTTAGTATGCAGAACAGTGCCGCTGGGATTATAGGCGCTGTTTATGATGTCGAACGCGGGAAAAAAATCCGTTTGATTATAAAGACCGTCCCCGCCACTGACCACCCAAGCGCTTGCTTTTTTTGACTTTTCGGTCACAAGCCGCAACATGTGCACACTTGACGAAAATCGCCACTGGAGCGAAACAGGAATACCCCAGCCACAGGAGCCAAACCGTGCGCCAAATACTGGTGCTTGCCACCCTGTTACTGCTCAGCGGCGAGCTGCTGGCCAATACTGGCGAGCGCCTGCGCGAAGCCAACTTTGCCGCCCAGCACACCCTTAGCGAGGCCAGCCTGGAGCGCAAGAACCAGAGCGTACTCACCTACCTGTGGGTCGATGTCTATGCCGCGGCCTTCTATGCCCCGGCTCAGACCAGCGCCAGCCAGGCCTTCAGCCGCCCACTCAAGCAACGCCTGGAACTCTATTACTTCCGCAATATCGCCCGCGAAGACGTGATCAAGGCCGCCTGGACGACCCTCAACCGACAGCACAGCCCCGCCACCCTCGCGCGCCTGCGCAGCGAACTCGATGCCCTGCACAACAAGTTCCAGGATATCCAGCCCGGCGACCGCTACGCCCTGAACTTCGCCCCGGAAAGCGGCCTGAGCCTGGAGCGCAACGGCCAGATCGCCTTCACCAGCCAGGATCAGGAGCTGGCCAGGGCTTACCTGGGCATCTGGCTGGCCCCCAACGGCCTGTCGGACACACTGCGCAACCAGCTGCTTGCCCGGTAGCCCTTGATATGGCCAGGGCATTTTCTGCAAAAACGCAAAACGGGAGCCGAAGCTCCCGTTTTTTATTGCCGCCTGCGCTTAACGCGGGAAGGCGGGCGGGTTGACCCCGGCCATGTCTTCCATCACGCGAATCACCTGACAGCTGTAACCGAACTCGTTGTCGTACCAGACATAGAGCACGACACGGTTGTCGTTGGCGATGGTGGCTTCGGCGTCGACCACACCAGCGTGGCGCGAGCCAACGAAGTCGGTGGACACCACTTCCTGGGAGCTGACGAAGTCGATCTGCTTCTGCAGATCCGAGTGCATGGCCATCTGGCGCAGGTACTCGTTGACTTCCTCGCGAGTGGTGGCTTTCTCAAGGTTGAGGTTGAGAATGGCCATCGACACGTTCGGCGTCGGCACACGAATGGCGTTGCCGGTCAGCTTGCCTTTGAGCACAGGCAGCGCCTTGGCAGCAGCCGTGGCAGCACCGGTCTCGGTGATCACCATGTTCAGCGGCGCGCTGCGACCACGACGATCGCCCTTGTGGAAGTTGTCGATCAGGTTCTGGTCGTTGGTGTACGAGTGAACGGTTTCAACGTGGCCGTTGACGATGCCGTACTGGTCATTGATCGCCTTGAGCACCGGCACAATGGCGTTAGTGGTGCAGGAAGCAGCCGAGATGATCTTGTCGTCGGCGGTGATTTCACCGTGGTTGATGCCGTGCACGATGTTCTTCAGCGCACCCTTGCCAGGCGCAGTGAGCACCACGCGGTCAACACCCGGGCAGGCCAGGTGCTGACCCAGGCCGTCGGCGTCACGCCATACACCGGTGTTATCCACCAGCAGCGCGTTCTTGATGCCGTACTGGGTGTAATCCACTTCGGTCGGCGACTTGGCGTAGATCACCTGGATCAGGTTGCCATTGGCGGTGAGGGTGTTGTTCTCCTCGTCAATGGTGATGGTGCCGTTGAACTTGCCGTGTACCGAGTCGCGACGCAGCAGGCTGGCGCGCTTGACCAGGTCATTGCTCGCGCCCTTGCGTACGACGATGGCGCGCAGACGCAGGCCGTCGCCACCACCGGTCTTCTCGATCAGGATGCGCGCCAGCAGACGGCCGATACGCCCAAAGCCATACAGCACCACATCGGTGCCTTCGCGACCGGCACCGTTCTGCTTGCCAGCCACTTCACTCAGCTCGTCCTTGACGAACTGCTCGATGCTGCGGCCATTGCCTTCGGCCTTGAACTTGCCAGCCATCTTGCCCAGGTCCACGGAGGCCGCGCCCAGCTTGAGCTCGCTCATGGTCTTGAGAATGGGGAAGGTGTCGTGCACCGACAGCTCGCTGTCGTCAGCCAGGCGGTGACGGGCGAAGCGGTGGGCTTTGAGAATATCGATCACCGAACGGTTGATCAGACCACGTCCGTAGATCGAGGTAACCACGTTGTTGTTACGGTAGAGTTGGCCAATCATCGGAATCATCGCTTCCGCAAGGGCTTCTCGATCGATCCACTCACCGAGACACTGGTCGGGCTTCTGAGTCACGGGCAGTACCTTCCACATGTAGGGGCTGAAAAAAGGGGCTACATTATGCCGGCGCGAACAATCGCCGGCAATGTGTAGCGGTGAAACACTGACAGCAGAGCACGCGGATAGTTACAATCGAAGGCCATATCGCCACGTCCGCGAGCTGCCCGTGTCTGTACCGACTGCATCCGTATTGCGTCTACCGTCCCTGCCTGCCACCGCTGGAAAACAACACTGGGGCAACCTGCCCGGTGCCGCGCTGAGCCTGGCCATTGCCGAAGCCGCCAGCAGCGCAAAACGCTTCACCCTGCTGCTGACTGCCGACAGCCAGAGCGCCGAACGCCTGCAGGAAGAGCTGAGTTTCTTCGCCCCAAGCCTGCCGGTGCTGCATTTCCCCGACTGGGAAACCCTGCCCTACGACCTGTTCTCGCCGCACCAGGACATTATTTCCCAGCGCATCGCCGCGCTCTACCGCCTGCCCGAGCTCAAGCACGGCATTCTGGTAGTGCCGATCACCACCGCCCTACACCGCCTGGCTCCCAAGCGCTTTCTGCTCGGCAGCAGCCTGGTCATGCAGGTCGGCCAGCGCCTCGAAGTAAACCAGATGCGCGTCAATCTGGAAGCTGCCGGCTATCGCTGCGTCGATACGGTGTATGAACACGGCGAATTCGCCGTACGCGGCGCGCTGATCGACCTGTTCCCCATGGGCAGCAGCCAGCCCTATCGCATTGACCTGTTCGACGACGAAATCGAGACCCTGCGGACCTTCGACCCGGAAACCCAGCGCTCCATCGACAAGGTCGAGTCGATCAAGCTGCTGCCGGCGCGCGAATTTCCGCTGGAAAAGAAAGCCGTTACCGATTTCCGCGGGCGCTTTCGCGAGCGTTTCGACGTCGACTTTCGCCGCTGCCCGATCTATCAGGACCTCAGTACCGGCATCACCCCGGCCGGTATCGAGTACTACCTGCCGCTGTTCTTCGAAGAAACCGCCACCCTGTTCGACTACCTGCCCCAGGACACCCAGGTGTTCTCCCTGCCGGGAGTGGAAAAGGCTGCGGAACACTTCTGGAGTGACGCCCGTAACCGCTACGAAGAGCGCCGGGTCGACCCCGAGCGCCCGCTGTTGCCGCCGGCCGATATCTTCCTGCCGGTGGAAGACTGCTTCGCCCGCCTGAAAGACTGGCCACGGGTGGTGGTCAGCCAGGACGATATAGAACAAGGCGTCGGTCGCACCCGTTTCAATGCCCTGCCATTGCCGGACCTGGCGATCCAGGCCAAGGCCACTGAGCCCCTGGCCGCACTAAGGCGCTTTATCGAGGACTATACCGGCCGCGTGCTGTTCTGCGCCGAATCCGCCGGACGCCGCGAGGTACTGCTGGAGCTGCTCGCCCGCCTCAAGCTCAAACCCAACGAATTCGACAGCTGGCCGGCCTTTACCGCCAGCACTGAGCGCCTGGGCATCTGCATCGCGCCACTGGATGACGGCCTGCTGCTCGAAGACCTGGCCCTGGTGGCGGAAAGCCCGCTGTTCGGCCAACGCGTTATGCAACGCCGTCGCCGCGAGAAATCCCGCGAGGGCGGCGACAATGTGATCAAGAACCTCACCGAGCTGCGCGAAGGCGCGCCGGTGGTGCATATCGACCATGGCGTGGGCCGCTACCTGGGCCTGGTCACCATGGAGTTCGACGGCCAGGCCGCCGAATTCCTCGCCCTGATGTACGCCGAGGAAGCCAAGCTCTATGTGCCGGTGGCCAGCCTGCACCTGATCGCCCGCTACACCGGCAGCGACGACGCCCTCGCCCCGCTGCACCGCTTGGGCTCGGAAATCTGGCAGAAGGCCAAACGCAAGGCCGCCGAGCAGGTGCGCGATGTCGCCGCCGAGCTGCTCGACATCTACGCCCGCCGCGCCGCCCGCGAAGGCTATGCGTTCGCCGATCCGAAGGCCGATTACGCCACCTTCAGCGCTGGCTTCCCCTTCGAGGAAACACCGGACCAGCAGGCCGCCATCGACGCCGTGCATGACGATATGCTCGCGCCCAAGCCGATGGACCGCCTGGTCTGCGGCGATGTCGGCTTCGGCAAGACCGAAGTGGCGATGCGCGCCGCCTTTATCGCCGTGCATGGCGGCAAGCAGGTGGCGGTACTGGTGCCCACTACCCTGCTCGCCCAGCAGCACTACAACAGCTTCCGCGATCGCTTCGCTGACTGGCCGGTCAAGGTCGAGGTGATGAGCCGCTTCAAGTCGGCGCGGGAAGTCGCCGAGGCCATGCAGCAGCTGAGTGAAGGCAAGGTGGATATCGTTATCGGCACCCACAAGCTGCTGCAGGGTGACGTCAAGTTCAGCAACCTGGGCCTGGTGATCATCGACGAGGAACACCGTTTCGGCGTGCGCCAGAAGGAGCAACTCAAGGCCCTGCGCAGCGAAGTCGACATCCTCACCCTTACCGCCACGCCGATTCCGCGCACCCTGAACATGGCCGTGGCCGGTATGCGCGACCTGTCGATCATCGCCACGCCACCGGCGCGCCGCCTGTCGGTGCGCACCTTCGTCATGGAACAGAACAATCCGACCATCAAGGAAGCGCTGCTGCGTGAGCTGCTGCGCGGCGGCCAGGTGTACTACCTGCACAACGATGTGAAGACCATCGAGAAATGCGCCGCCGATCTGGCCGAACTGGTGCCGGAAGCGCGGATTGGCATCGGCCACGGACAGATGCGCGAACGCGAGCTGGAACAGGTGATGGGCGATTTCTACCACAAGCGTTTCAACGTGCTGATCGCCTCGACCATTATCGAGACCGGTATCGACGTACCCAGCGCCAACACCATCATCATCGAACGCGCCGACAAGTTCGGCCTGGCCCAGCTGCACCAGTTGCGCGGCCGCGTCGGCCGTAGTCACCACCAGGCCTACGCCTACCTGCTCACGCCGCCGCGCAAGCAGATGACCGATGATGCGCAGAAGCGCCTGGAGGCCATCTCCGGCGCTCAGGATCTGGGAGCAGGCTTTCTGCTGGCCACCCACGATCTGGAAATCCGCGGTGCCGGCGAACTGCTCGGCGACGGCCAGAGTGGGCAGATCCAGGCGGTCGGCTTCACCCTGTATATGGAAATGCTCGAACGCGCGGTGAAATCCATCCGCAAGGGCGAGCAACCCAACCTCGACCAGCCACTCGGAGGCGGCCCGGAGATCAACCTGCGGGTGCCGGCACTGATCCCCGAGGACTACCTGCCGGACGTGCACACCCGCCTGATCCTCTACAAGCGCATCGCCAACGCCGCCGACGAGGATGGCCTGAAAGAGCTGCAGGTGGAGATGATCGACCGCTTCGGCCTGCTGCCCGAGCCGACCAAAAACCTGGTGCGCATCACCCTGCTGAAATTGCAGGCGGAGAAACTCGGCATCAAGAAGGTCGACGCCGGCCCGCAAGGCGGTCGCCTCGAGTTCGCCGCCGACACCTGCGTCGACCCGCTGACCCTGATCAAGCTGATCCAGGGCGCGCCGACCCGCTACAAGTTCGAAGGAGCCACCCTGTTCAAGTTCCAGGTACCCATGGAACGTGCACAAGAACGCTTCAATACACTCGAAGCGCTGTTCGAGCGCCTGACGCCCTCAACCTAAAGGATCGACCCATGCACGCACTCCGCACCCTGGCCCTCCTGCCGCTTATCCTGCTGAGCCTGCTGGGCAGCAACGCGGCACTGGCTGAGCGCCTCTATCAGGTGGAAGTGATCGTATTCCGCCAGTCCGGCGAGAATGGTTCGGGCGGCCAACTGCCGCCCGACAACTGGGCGCAGAACGCCCTGCCGGTCGATGCCGGCAGCAGCCGCGCCCTGACACTGACCAGCGAGGCGAGCAAACTCAACCCGGCCAACGGTTATCAGGTGCTATTGCACCAGGCCTGGTCACAGGGCCTCAGCGACTCGACCAGCAGCGTCGCTATCAGCACTGGCAACGAGCAGTTCGGCCACTACCCGGTGCAAGGCCGTATCAGCCTTAGCGGAGATAGCCTGATCGAGCTCGACAGCGATATCTGGGTCAACCAGTTCGACCAGAGCGGCATCCTCAACGCCAGCGAGCGAATCAGGCAGAGCCGCCGCCTGAAAAGCGGCGAGCTGACCTTTGTTGATAATGGCAGTCTGGGGCTACTGATTCGCGTCAGCCCACTCTAAAAGCACAAAAAAGGGCCGCATCGCGCGGCCCTTTTTAATCCATCGACGCCAGCTTAGCTGGTCAGCACACGGGCCAGAACGGTCTTCACCTTGCCCATCCCCTCATCCAGGGCGCGCTCGATTTCCGCCATGGTAATCAGCGCCGCGGATTTGCCCGCCGCCGGGTTTACCACCAACGCCAGGCAGGCATACGGCAGAGCCAGTTCACGGGCCAGTGCCGCTTCCGGCATGCCGGTCATGCCGACGATATCGCAGCCATCACGCTCCATGCGGGCGATCTCGGCCACCGTCTCCAGGCGCGGCCCCTGGGTGCAACCGTACAGGCCATGACTGCTGAACCCGCAGCGCTCGGCCGTCAGAGCCTCCGCCAATTTGCCGCGCAGGCCGGCATCGTAGGGGTGGCTGAAGTCCACATGGGTCACATGCTCCAGCTCGCCCTCATAGAAGGTGTGCTCGCGCCCACTGGTGTAATCGATGATCTGGTGCGGCAGACAGAAGTGCCCGGTGACCATGGCAGGATGAATACCGCCCACCGAATTGACCGCAATAATCGCCTTGGCCCCGGCCTCGCGCAGTGCCCAGAGATTGGCACGGTAGTTCACCTGATGTGGCGGTATCCGGTGTGGGTGCCCGTGACGAGCGAGGAACAGCACCTCGCGCCCGGCATACTCGCCCTTGAGCACAGGTGCGGAAGGCGTTCCATAGGGCGTATCCAGATGCAGTGCAGCAGTAATGGTCAAGCCATCCAGGCGAGTCAGGCCTGTACCACCGATAATGGCGTAAACAGTCATCCAATCTTCCTCAATCGATTAATTGCGCGGCACGCAACGCGCCCACTGCTTCCAGCCAGCGCGGGTTCTGCCGATATTCAACACCCGGAAAGGCCTGGCGACGCATACGCGCCAGGCCCTGTGGTACTCGCACCTTGAGGCGCTGCAAGGCGCTCAGGGCCAGCTCTGCCGCAGCCCGGTCATTGCACACCAGGCCCATGTCACAACCGGCGCTCAGCGCCGCCTCGATACGGCAAGCCGCATCGCCGACCACGTGAGCCCCAGCCATGGACAGGTCGTCGCTGAAAATCACCCCGGTAAAGCCCAGCTCGCCGCGCAGAATATCCTGCAACCAGCGACGCGAGAAACCCGCCGGCTGGCTGTCTACCTGAGGGTAGATCACATGGGCCGGCATCACCGCCGCCAGCTGCCGACTCAAACGGGCAAAGGGCAGCAGATCGACGGCACGAATCTGCTCGAGACTGCGCTCATCCAGTGGAATGGCCACATGAGAATCCGCCTCGGCCCAGCCATGGCCGGGAAAGTGTTTGCCGGTCGCCGCCATGCCCGCCGCGTTCATGCCGCGGATAAAGGCAGCGGCCAGGCCGCTGGCACGCAGCGCATCGCTCTCGAAGGCGCGACTGCCAACCACCGCGCTACGCTGATGATCAAGGTCCAGCACCGGAGCGAAGCTCAGGTCCAGGCCGACCGCCAGAACCTCGCTGGCCATGATCCAGCCGCAATGCTCGGCCAACACTTCGGCATTGACGTTATCGGCAATCGCGCGCATCGCCGGCAGGCGCACAAAGCCCTGACGCAGGCGCTGCACCCGGCCGCCTTCCTGATCCACCGCCAACAGCAGGTCGGGGCGCACAGCACGAATGGCCGCAGACAGCTCGCGCACCTGGCGCGGCTCTTCAATATTGCGTGCAAATAGAATCAGACCGCCGACCTCGGGTTGACGAAGGATCTGTCGATCCTCGGCCGTCAGCCAGGTACCGGCGATATCCAGCATCAGTGAACCTTGCATGCTTGAACTCACAACTCATCCTTAAATAAGAGGCGCAGCCGCCCACTGCGGGCACGGGGCCTCGTCGATGCGCACGGCACAATGCACCGGCACCCGGGAAAATAATGCCAACAGATCGCTGTTGCGCAGACGCACGCAACCATGGGAACGCGCAACGCCCATGGGCTCGGTATCCGGTGTGCCATGCAGGTAAATATAACGGCGAAAGGTATCGACCTCGCCCAGCCGATTGCGCCCAGCCTCGCAGCCACTGAGCCAGAGAATACGACTGAGAATCCAGTCGCGCCCGGGAAACTGCTCGTGCAACTCGGGCGACCAGACCTCGCCGGTCCAGCGCCGCCCACGCAGCACAGCCCCCAGCGGCAAGCCCTCGCCGATCTTCGCCCGTACCTGATGCAGACCACGCGGCGTACAACCAGAGCCATTGCGTTCGCCGGGACCATTGAGTGCGGTGGAAACCTTCAGGCGCAGCAACAGCTGCCCGTCGGCAAAGCCATACAGGCACTGATCGGCCAGGGAGATATGCAGAAAATCGAGAGTCGCCATGGGCGGCTAGCTTAGCGGATCACATCCACCACGCCCACCCAGGCCCTTCAAACTTTGCTGGGAGCGGCTGCCGTTTTACTGCGCGGTTTGAGCTGGGCGCTGGCCAGGGCTTCGTCGCTCAGCCCGGTTTCCGAACGCATGCCGGCCGCCAGGAAAGGCACCATCAAACGCATGACCTGCTCAATTGAGGTATTAACGCCGAAATCGGTTTCCGCCATGGCCCGCAACGCCTTGATCCCGGACATGCTGAAGGCCGCCGCCCCCAACATAAAGTGCACCCGCCAGAACAGCTCCAGCGGCGGAATCCGTGGGGCGGCTTCGTGCACCAGGAGCATATAACGACGGAATACCTTGCCGTAGACCTCTTCGAGGTACTTGCGCAGGTGCCCCTGGCTCTGGCTGAAGGCCAGGCCCAGCAAGCGCATAAAGATTGAAAGATCGTTGCCACTGCGTGGCTTCACTGCCAACGCCTGCTCAACCAGTAACTCAAGCAGCTCTTCCAGGCTGACTTTGGTATCCGACTTGGCCTGACGGCGATCCAGCTCACGCTCCAGGCTCAGGCAGAAGGGGCCGAGAAAGCGTGAGAAGACAGCCTGGATGAGGGCCTTCTTCGAGCCGAAGTGATAGTTCACCGCCGCCAGGTTGACCCCGGCCTTGCTGGTGATCAGACGCAGCGAGGTTTCGGCGAAACCTTTCTCCGCAAACAACTGCTCTGCTGCATCGAGAATGCGTTCAACGGTTTCGGACTGGGCCATGACTCTTTTCATCTGAACAAACACTTGTTTGAAACATACGTTTCAGCCGCCCGCCTTGTCAAGTCGGGCAAACCACCTTGTGGCTGATCAGTCACGCGTACCGAGCAAAAACTGCACGGACAATGCCTAGACGAGCGCCAGGTCGGCCAGGTAACAGAACCTCACTATACAAGCTGGATAAGGCTTTATTCAGCAGACATAGGCACAGAATGATTGCCAACGGCATATCACTGTATATAATCCCAGTCACTGTACAAAAAAACAGAGACAGCCATGCTCAAACTGACGCCGCGCCAAGCTGAAATTCTCGCCTTTATCAAGCAATGCCTGGAGGACAATGGCTACCCGCCAACCCGTGCAGAAATCGCCTTGAAACTGGGCTTCAAATCACCCAACGCGGCCGAAGAGCATCTCAAGGCCCTGGCCCGTAAAGGTGCCATCGAGATGACCCCCGGGGCTTCGCGCGGTATACGCATTCCCGGCTTCGAACCCAACGCCGAGGAAGAAGAAGGCCTGCCGGTCATTGGCCGAGTGGCGGCGGGAGCTCCAATTCTTGCTCAACAGCATATTGAAGAGTCCTGCAAGATTAACCCGGAGTTCTTCCACCCCAGGGCGGACTACCTGCTGCGTGTCAGAGGCATGAGCATGAAGGACATCGGCATCTTCGATGGCGACCTGCTGGCCGTACACACCACCCGCGAAGCCCGCAACGGCCAGGTGGTGGTGGCGCGTATCGACGATGAAGTGACCGTCAAACGTTTCAAGCGCGAAGGCAACAAGGTCTGGCTGATCGCCGAAAACCCGGAGTTCGCACCGATCGAAGTGAACCTGGAAGAACAGGATCTGATTATTGAAGGCTTGAGCGTCGGCGTTATCCGCCGCTAGTGGAGGATCTATGCAGTTCCCACAATCCCTGGACCATACACAACTGCCCCTGTTCGATGCGTTTCTGGCAGCGACAGTGAACCCAATGCTTGCCGATGGCGGCGAGCTGCCCTGGCAGGATGAGACAGAGACGTTCAGTGAACTGTCGCTGCGTGGTGCAGCCGGGCACTGCCTGAACCTTCTAGCGCCGATTCTGCGTGAGCTCAGCGAAAACCACGACGAGCGCTGGCTGACCCTGATTGCCCCACCATCAAGCCTGACCCAGACCTGGCTACGCGAGGCCGGCCTGAACCGCGAACGCATCCTGCTGCTCCACCCGCGCGGTGCACAGAACGCGCTGGAGCTGGCGCAACAGGCCTTGAAGCTGGGCCGCAGCCATACCGTTGTCAGCTGGCTGCACCCGCTCGAACGCCATGCGCGGCAACAGCTTGAGCAGGCCGCACGGCAGGGCAAGGCGCAAAGCCTGAATATCAGCCTGGGATAATTGGTCAGCGATCCGCACAGGGACGTGCGTGGCAGCCAGTAGCGACCGGATGCAGGGAGTATCTAGCGCGAGCAGAGCATTCTGATTAGAGCCAGAAAGCGCACAGCATCAATGCAGAACCCGCGGCCCTTCTTCCTGCTGAAAGTTGTTTTCCGCCAGGCGACCGGCCATCTGCACACCGACATTGAGCATGGCCTTGGCCACTTCGACATGCTGGCCTTGCAGGAAAGCCTTGGCACCATCGGAAAAATCCAGCACCACCAACGACTCCTCATCCTCTGCGCGGCGCAGGGCAATGCGCCCGTCGGGCAACTCGACAATTTCCAGGAATGATGTAGGCATTGGCTTGGTTCTCCACGAAAGGTCGGCATTGTAACAGCCGATCAGGGCTCGCCCTAGTCCACCGGTCCAATCAGCCGCTTACCACTCGCTCAGGGTTTGCCGAAAGCGCTGCGCCAGAACCTTCAGCTGCTGACGCCAGGCTTCAAGCGTCTCCTGCGCCAGGGGTGCGACTTCTTCATCCAGGCTGACCGCTGTGATCAATGGAGTGCTGGGGTCGACCTTGGCTTTCTTACCCGCCTGCGGCGGCTGAAACAGCTCGGCATAGGCCTTGAGCAACTGAGCAACCCAGCTGTCGGCGGACTGCGCCAACTCGACCAACTCACCCAGTTCCTGGCTCGGCGCTGCTTGCAACACTTCCTCGGTGAGAAAGCGTTCGGCTTGCGGAGCCGCACTGTCCGCTAGCCGATAATAGCCGGCGATCTCATGGCACAGCCCCAGCAGGGCACCATAGAGATGAAACAGCGCAGCCTCGCGTTCAGCCTGGATCAGGGCCAGGGCATTCATGCTCTGCCCCTGCTCGGCCTTGCGCCAGGACTCCAGCGCAAGGCCGGCGTAGAAGATTTTCTGATTGGTGCGGGTATAGAGTTCATTGGCCATGGCGGCACCCTCCCTAACGGATCGGATAAGCATACGCGCGCCGGCCAAGGGCAGGCGCGCACTTAGTCAGATCAGCTCTTGTCTTCGACTTTCCACTTGCCACCATCAAAGAACGCACGCCAACCGGTCGGCTTGCCGTCGACTTCGG
>Ga0209343_10001583_pt1 | contig 30474 bp, 25 predicted proteins | sample RifCSPlowO2_02_FD_184026 | JGI IMG/M metagenome (GOLD analysis project Ga0209343, IMG submission 184026) | Groundwater microbial communities from Rifle, Colorado - Rifle CSP2_plank lowO2_0.2 (SPAdes) (version 2) | ecosystem: Environmental > Aquatic > Deep subsurface > Groundwater | place... | reverse complement strand
TGATCTGCTCGCGCGTCTTGGGGTTGACCATCATGCCGTCCAGTCCGAAGCGGCAGGCCTGGAAGCGGTTGTAGGTGTAGACGAGGTAGTCGTCTTCTTCGGGCGGCGGCTCGCTGCGCTCCAGCAGATGGCGGCACAGCGCCTGCAGGTAGCAGGCCAGACCGGCGGCGCGCTCCACGGTGAGCGGCGTGTCGCACACGCGCAGCTCGATGGTGCCGTACTCGGGCTTGGGCCGGATGTCCCAATAGAAGTCCTTCATGGATCTGACCACGCCGGTGCTCTCCATCTTGGTGAAGTACACGTTGGCGAACTCGTCCCAGCTCAGCGTGAACGGGGCGCGGCCACTCAGGGGAAAAGCGAACACCGAGTTCAGGCGCGCCGAATCGAACAGCGTGTCCACCCCCTGCGAGAACGGCGACGAGGCCGACAGCGCGATGAAGTGCGGCACGTAGCGGTTGAGCGAATGCAGCAGGAACAGCGCCTCGTCGGGCGACGCGCAGCCGATGTGCACGTGCTGGCCGAACACGGTGAACTGCTTGGCAAGGTAGCCGTACAGGCCCGAGAGCTGCTGGAAGCGTGGCTTGGAAAAAATGCGCTGCTCGAACCAGCGCTGGAACGGGTGCGTGCCGCCGCCGGCGATCTCGATGTTGAGCCGGTCGCCGGCGTGCACCAGCGTGTCGCGGATCTGCTGAAGCTGCGCCAGCAGCGGGCCGTGTTCGCGCTGCACGTCGGTGGCGATCTCGATCATGCTCTGCGTCATCTCGGGCGTGACCACGCCGGGGAAGGGCTTGCGGCGCAGCAGTTCGAGCAGGTCGTTGGCGCTGCTGGAGAGGTCCATGTCGTAGGTGTTGACGAGCTGCAGTTCCAGCTCCACGCCCATGGTCAGCGAGTCGGAGGCTTTGAAGGTTTCCAGTGGCATGAGAGAGCTCCTATTCCTTGGTCACGTGGGTTTCGTGGGCGGCCAGCAGCGCGCGCTGGGTGACCACGGGGCCGAACAGTTCCAGCACCAGCATCATCCCGGCCATGGACGAGAGCACGTGCGCGGCGGGCTCGAAGCCATAGAGGCGGCTCTGTTCGAGCAACAGGATGGCGAAGGCCGACATGGGGGTGAGCGCCAGGCCCGTGAGCAGGCCCTTGCGCTCGGTGCTGCCCGACAGGCGCGCCGCCGCCACGCTGCAGCCCACCTTGGTGGCGGTGCGCACCACGATCAGCACCAGCCCGAACAGCATGCCGGTCCCGACGTCGGCCCAGTTCAGCAGCGAGGCGATGTAGACGAACAGGAACACGGTGAGCAGGTCGCCGGCGGTGCCGAAACCGCGCTGCGCGTTGGTCAGGTGCACGCGGCGCTCGCGCGCCACGATGCCGAAGGTGAGCGCGGCCAGCAGGGGCGAGAGCTTCAGGCCATAGGCCATGGTGGTGAGCAGCACCACCGCCAGCGCGAACACCACGGTCACGTCGCGCGCCTGCACGCGCTGGGCGCGCAGCAGCCACGGAGCGGCCACACCGAGCAGCGCGCCCACCGCCACCGAGGTGACCAGCACGTGCACGCTGCCGAACGCCGCCAGCACCAGGTCGCCCGAGGTGCTCAGGTGCCAGTAGCCCACCACCAGATTGAAGGCCAGCACCGACACCAGGCAGTTGATGGCGCACAGGTGCAGCACACGCTCGGTCACCTGGCCCGCGCTGCGCAGGTCGTTGGCCACGCGCACGATGCCCGCCGGCGAGGCCGAGATGGACAAGGAGGCGAAGATGAGGCGGGTGTCGGTGCCCATGTCGAACCAACCGCTGGCCAGGTAGACCGCGGCGAAGGTCAGGGCCGATTCCACCAGGCCGAGCGCCATCACCCAGGGGTTGTGGCGGAACCAGCGCAGGTTGATGCGATAGCCGAGTTCGAACAGCACCAGCGACAGCGCCACGTTGGCCAGGAACGGCAGGCCGGGCACGGCGTCGGTCAGGCCGGGCAGGTTGATCAAGCTGCCCAGCAGGCCCACCGCCACGTAGCTCGACACGCGCGGCACCTGCCAGATCTCGTGCAGCCGTTCGCCCAGAAACCAGGCGATCAGCAGCGCCAGCGGCCAGGCCATGGACTGCAGCAGAAACGGGAAATCGGTGACCATGGGCAGGTTCTCCTGGATGGGGACAAAGTTCCGGATGGCGGGTGTAACACACCCCGTCGGCCATCGGGCGAGTGGGTCGCAGCGGCGTGCGACGGTTGAAACAGTTCGCAGCCTGAAAGAACGCCCGGGAACCGGGCCTCAGGGTGCGCCGAGTGACGGCTGCAACAGGAACCGCTCTTGCAGCAGCCGTGCATCGTCGAAATGCCGCCGTCCGACAAAGGCCGTCGGCTGGCGGCCCCATTGTCGCATCGCACCCGGACTCTCGATACCCATGGGCCAGAACAGGAGGCGTTCGCCGCGCTCGGTGCCGGGCATGATGCCATGCGGCCAGAACGCGCTGCGGCGCCGGCCGTCGGCGCCGGGCAGGCTGCGCAGGCCATCTTCATCGGACAAGGTGTAGGTCTGGGCCGGGGCCGTGCCATCGGCCGCTGCGTTGGCCGCGGGTTCGGGCGCGACGCCCACCACCATGTGGCTGCCCGACTCGATCACCACCCGCAGCCGTTCGCCCACGCGCATCGCCGGCAGCGTGGTGGGCACGAAGGCCCACTCGCTGCGCGCATCGGGCGCCGGCCGGGGCACGAGCGCGGGTGTGGGCACGAACAGGTGGTAACAACCGCAGGCGTGGATGCTGTCGAACAGCCACACGCGGCCGTCCGGCGCCAGGGTCAGGCGCATCACCACCGCGTCCACGGCGCCCGCGAGCAGGTCCAGCGCACCTTGGGGCGGGCGCTGTGGAAACCACACGCTGTAGACCAGCTGCAGCAGGGTCTGCTCGCCGAACCGCGTGTGGGCCAGGCGCTGGTAGACCACGGGCTGGCTGGCGTCCACCTGGGGCGCCGGGCCATCGCCCCAGTGCAGGCGGCCCAACCGATCGTGCGCGCCCCGGTTCTGGATCACCAGCACCGGGGCATGGGCCTGCAGCAGCTGCTGCGCGGTGGCCGCATCGGGCGTCGGGATGCCCAGCGCGTCGCGGGGCACGGCGCCGAGCAGGGCCGCAAGCTCGGCGCCACCGGGCGACCCCGATGCGGTGGCCGGCACATGGCGCTGCCAGCCCGCAGTGGTATCGATTCGCGCGGGTGTGTGAGCAAAGGTAGCGCTCCAGCGCTGCTGCCAGCGCTCGACGCCGGCAAAAAACGGCCCCCGGGTCAGCGGGTACAGCCCCAATGCCCGCCGCCAGTCGCTGTAGTCGTCGGGCACCTGCGCACGCTGCGCCAGGGTGGTCCTGAGCGCCGGGTGGGCCACCACCTCGGCCCACAGCGTGTCGGCGCAACGCTGCGTGCGCGCGCCGGCACCGGCCACGTCCGGCACGCCCAGCTCGGCCAGCGCCGCGGCGGGCAGATGGGCACGCTCGAACGCCCGCGCCTGCGCGTCCAGCGCCCGCAGGCGCGCGCCCCAGGCCTGGAAAGCCGCGTCGCTGCGCACGGCGTCGTCACGAAACGAGGCGAGCAGGCGGTCGGTGCGCAGAAACGGGAAGCCCGCGATGCGCGCCGCGCCACCGTCGCGCACATGGTGTGCGTCGGTCACCGCGTCCAGGCGCTCGAACCACTGCAGGCACTGCTGCGCGGCCGGGTCCGAGGGCCACAGCACCGGCGGGCCGGCGCCGTCCATCACGGCACAGCCGCCCAGCCCCAGCGACATCGCCAGCCCCACAGCGAAGCGGGGCAGACGATTGGACATCCACAGGATTGAGAAACGAACCATGGCGCCATGGTAGTCCGGGGGCCCGCAGCGGCGCACATGGCTGGTTACATCCGCGCTCCGGCGATGTGGGTACCATCCGCCATGCTGAAAAAACCCTTGCACACCCTGACCCTCACCCTGGCCCTGTTGATCGCCGCCACCGGCGCCAGCGCCCAGACCCCGGCCCCCGCCCCCAAGAAAGAGCTGGTGGCCCGCCTGCTCAAGCTGCAGCAGCCGGGCATCGAAGCCCTGGCGCGCGCCATGGCCGAACAGCCAGCGGCCCAGTTGCTCGACCGCGCCGACGTCATCCTGCCCAACGCGGTGAGCGCCGACCGGCGCGAGGCCGTGGCCAAGGAGATCCAGGCCGACACCGCCAAATACCTGAACGAGACCGTGCCGCTGGTGACCACCCGCGCCGTCAAGCTCGCGCCCAGCACGGTCGGCAGCCTGCTGGAAGAGAAGTTCAGCGAAGCCGAACTGCTCCAGATCGTGACCCTGCTGGAGTCTCCGGTCTATGCCAAATACATGCAGCTCACGGGCAGCATGCAAAAGGCCCTGCAGGAAAAGCTGCTGGCCGACACGCGCGGCACCGTCGAACCCAAGGTCAAGCAGCTCGAACAATCGATCAGCAAACGCCTGGGTGGCCCCGCCACACCGGCCACCGCCCCCGCCAAGCCCGCCGGGAAATAGTCAAGCCTGCAAGCCGCCCAGGAATCGTTCGCTCAGGGCCTGCAGACCGAGTTCTTCGAGCACCTGCTGCAGACGCGCGCGGGCCCGGGCCTGTTGCGCGCTGTGGTCCGGCCCGGCCTTGCGGGCCAGGATCAGCTCGTTCTTCATGGAGTGCTCCCAGCCCACCAGCTCGGTCACGGTGACGCCGTAACCATGGGCTTCGAGTTGCAGGCAGCGCAGCACGTTGGTGATCTGGCTGCCGAACTCGCGCGTGTGCAGCGGGTGGCGCCAGAGTTCGGCCAGCGGCGTTCGTGCCAGGTTCAGCGCCTTGTTGCTGCGCATCACGCCCGCCACCTCGGCCTGGCAACACGGCACCAGCACCATGAAGCGCGCCTGCTTGGCCAGACCGAAGGCAATGGCGTCGTCGGTGGCGGTGTCGCAGGCGTGCAGCGCGGTCACCACGTCGATGCGCGGCGGCAGCTCGGGATGGCTCAGCGCCTGCTGCACCGTGGTGGCCAAGAAGGCCATGCGCTCGAAGCCCAGCCGGGCCGCGAGTTCCTGCGATTTCGCCACCAGCTCGGCGCGCGACTCCACGCCGTACACGTGGCCCACCGGCTTGTCCTTGAAGAACAGGTCGTAGAGGATAAAGCCCAGGTAGGACTTTCCCGCGCCGTGGTCGGCCAGGGTCACGTCGCCGCGCTCTTCCAGCACCTCGGCCAGCAGCGGTTCGATGAACTGCACCAGGTGGTAGACCTGCTTGAGCTTGCGCCGGGTGTCCTGGTTGAGCTTGCCCTCGCGGGTCAGGATGTGCAGCTCCTTGAGCAGCTCAACCGACTGCCCCGGCCGCAGCTCGGGCAGCTGCTCCTCCAGGGTCTGGGGCGGGCGTTTTTTCAGGGCGGCTTTGGACATGCGCCGATCATAGGCGAGGGCTATGGCGGCGCCCACCCGCCCCGGCGACAATCGCCCATGACCTCCGATGCCCCCCACCTCCACCCCTACACCGCACTCACCCCCGACGTGGTGCAGGACGCGCTGGGCCAGATCGGCCTGTGGGGCGACGGGCGCATGGCCGCGCTCAACAGCTTCGAGAACCGGGTCTACCAGATCCATCTGGAAACGCCGCACGAGGGGCATGAGCAGGTGGTCGCCAAGTTCTACCGCCCCGAGCGCTGGAGCGACGAACAGATTGCCGAAGAGCACGCCTTCGCGGCCGAACTGGTGGCGGCCGAAATCCCCGTGGTGCCGCCGCTGGTGGTCCAGGGGGCCACGCTGCACCACTTCGGTGGTTTCGCCTTTGCCGTGAGCCCGCGCCGCGGCGGGAGGCGGCCCGAGCTGGACGATTTCGAGGTGCTCGAATGGATCGGCCGCTTTCTGGCGCGCATCCACACGGTGGGCGCATCGCGCCCGTTCGTCTGTCGCCCGGCGCTCGACGCCGCCACTTTCGCGCACGAGCCACGCGACTGGCTGCTGCAACACGACGCCATCGCGCCCGAGGTGCGCAGCGCCTGGACCGAAGCCCTGCAGGAGGCCCTGGCGCTGATCGAGGCGCACCCGGCGCTGCGACCGGAGGCGCCCGGCGCGGCCACGGAGAACGCAGACGACGGCGGCATCGCCCGCATCCGGCTGCACGGCGACTGCCACCCCGGCAACATCCTCTGGACCCCCGAAGGCCAGCCCGGCGCCGGCCCGCATTTCGTGGACCTGGACGACGCGCGCACCGGCCCGGCGGTGCAGGACCTGTGGATGCTGCTCAGCGGCGACCGCCGCCAGCAGACGCAGCAGCTCGGCGCGCTGATCGAGGGCTACGAACAGTTCCGGCCCTTCGACCGACGCGAACTCGCCCTGATCGAACCGCTGCGCACCCTGCGCCTGATCCACTACAGCGCCTGGCTGGCGCGCCGCTGGCAGGACCCGGCCTTCCCGGTCAACTTCCCCTGGTTCGGCAGCCGCGACTACTGGCAGAGCCAGGTGGACATGCTGGTCGAGCAGATCGAGGAAATGCAGGGTGCGCCGCTGATGGTGTAGAGGAGTGCCCACCCCCGCGGCGCTTCGCGCCACCCCCTCAAAGGGGGCGCCAGCAGCGGCCCGGCAAAGCCGGTTCCGCGCTGGCCCCGGCTGGACCACTTCGCACGTCACGTGTCGCGCTCCGCGATGACCCTGTATTTAAAAAGGTTTTTGGCAATTCAATTGCACAAAATTTAATTGCCAACTACAGTTTACCCCATGGCAACACCCGCTCTCAACACCGATCAGGCCCTGCGGCTGGACAACCAGCTCTGCTTTGCGCTGTACTCCGCGTCGCTGGCCATGACCAAGCTGTACAAGCCCCTGCTGGACGAGCTGGGCCTGACCTACCCGCAGTACCTGGCCCTGCTGGTGCTGTGGGAACAGGATGGTCCGACCGTCTCCGAGCTCGGCGAACGGCTGTACCTCGACTCGGGCACCCTCACCCCGCTGCTCAAGCGCATGGAATCGGCCGGTCTGGTCACTCGGCTGCGCGATGCGCAGGACGAGCGCCGGGTGCTGATCCGCCTCACCGCCGCCGGCCGCAAGCTCAAGGTCCGCGCCGCCCGCCTGCCGGGCTGCGTGCTGCAGGCCACGCAATGCGAAGTGGCCGACGCCATGGCATTGACCCACCAGATCCAGGCGCTGCGCAACCGGCTCGTCGCCTGACCCCTCTTTTTTCACCCCGCTTCGCTGAAGCAACCACCCTCAAAGGAACCACCATGGCAACCTCCCTCGACAAAGTGATCTACACCGCCCGCGCCCACACCACCGGCGGTCGCGAAGGCAGCTCGCGCACCGACGACGGTCTGCTCGACATCAAACTGTCCCCGCCCAAGGCCATGGGTGGAGCCGGCAACGCGACCAACCCCGAACAGCTGTTCGCCGCGGGTTATTCGGCCTGCTTCATGGGCGCGCTCAAGCACGTGGCGGGCATGAAGAAGGTGCCCGTGCCGGCCGACGCGTCGATCGACGCCGAAGTGGACATTGGCCCGATCCCGGCCGGCTTCGGCATCGCCGCGCGCCTGACCGTGAGCCTGCCCGGCATGGACCGCGCCGTGGCGCAAGACCTGCTGGACACCGCGCACCAGGTGTGCCCGTACTCCAACGCCACGCGCGGCAACATCGACGTGACGATCGCTCTGGCCGCCTGATCGCCTCGCCGGGTCATGGCAGCGGGTGGCGCCCTTGGGGGTCACCCGCCCGCTGCGGCCCGGCGTTCAGGCGGGACCGCCCACGCGCTCCATCGCGTCGGCCAGCCAGTCAACAGGCGGCGTCTCGGCGCTCGCGGGTTTCACGCGCCAGGCGCCGTCCACCGCTTCGATCTGCGCGCCCCCGCCCTGCCAGAGCAGCCAGGCCAGCCAGGCACACTGCGCCTCGCTGGCGGCAGCGCCGGCCGGGGCCGACAGCAGTGCCGTCAAGGGCGCTGCGTCGTTCAGCCGCACGCCATCGCCCTGCACCTCACCCCCCACCGCCTGCGCCAGCGCGGACAGCGCCGTGGCGCCCTCACTCCGTGGACCAAAACGCTCCTGCCACAGCCGCAGCTGCGCGGCGATCGACGCGCCGCGCAGCGCCTCGGCCTGCAACAGGTCGGCGTGGTCCCAGTGGTTCCAGTCGAGTGCGGGTGCCGTGCAGCCCGCGGCCAGCGCGGTCTGGGCAAAGCGGTACAGGGCCGGCTCGGCCCCCTCGCCGTGCACGGCCGCGCCCACCATCAGCAGCCCGGCCAGGCGGTTGCCCAGCAGCTGGCTTTGCTGCGCGAGCAGCTTGTCGCGCAGCAGGCCGTCGCGCTCGCCGCGCAAGTCCGCCAGCTCCAGCGCGTTGCGCAGGTCGGCGCGCAGGCTGTCCAGTTCCCAGGGTTTGTTGATGTAGCGGTAGATCTCGCCGGTGTTGATCGCCTCGATGGCCTCGCCCAGTTCGGAGTAGGCGGTGGTCAACATGCGCACGATGCTGGGGTAGTACTCGCGGGCGTGGCGCAGCAGTTCGTTGCCCCGCTCGCCCGGCATGCGTTGGTCGCACACCAGCACGGCGATCTCGTCGCCGTGGTCGCGCAACATCACGCGCCCCTCTTCCACCGAGCCAGCGGTGAGCACCGGTGCGAGCGGGCCGACCAGGCGCTCGAAATACTTCAAGGCCATCGCCTCGTCGTCGACATACAGGATCTTGGTGGGCTTCATGGAGCCTCCTCGGGTTTGGAATCGTCGGTGGATGGGAAATACAGCGTCACCGCCGTGCCCTGACCCGGCTCGGACCGCACGTCGATGGAGCCACCCAGGGTGGTCATCACACGCCGGCAGAACAGCAGGCCCATGCCGCTGCCACCCGCATCGGCCCGCGTGGTCACGGGCTCCCGGGTCAGGCGCTGCAACACATCGGGCGGCACGCCCGGGCCGTTGTCGCTCACGCAGATGGCGGCCTGCTCGGGCAGGCCCGGCGCGGGCACCGCCCGCAGCAGCGCGATGAGCACCCCGGGCTGCGCGGGCAAGTCCGAGCGCAGCGCCAGCAGCGCGTTCTTCACCAGGGTGCACAGCACCAGGTAGAGCAGGTCACGGCGGCCCGGCAGACGGAAGTCGGCCGCCAGGTCGCAGGTCAGCCACTGCGCCTCGTCGCCGTCGAACGGGTATTCGTCGCGCACGGCCCCCACCAGATCACTGGCGAGCAGGCTCTCGGAGGCCTCTCGGCGGTAGGCGTCGCGCGCGGTCAGGACAAAGGTGGACACCAGGGACTGCGCGTAGTCGGCACGGCGCTGCGCCGCCTCGATCATCTTGAGCACTTCACCGGGTTTCTGCTGCGCGATGTGCGCCATGCCGGCCTCGCCCTCGGGCAGGTCGCGGTGGCGCTCGCGCATCGCCGCGAGGTAGCCGCGCACCGTCGCCAGCGGCGTGGTGACTTCGTGCGCCAGGAAACCCAGGGTCTCGCGCAGGGTGGCCGCGCGGCGCTCGATCAGCGCGTGCTCGCGCGCGCGGCGCACGCTGGAGGCCAGCGCCTCGCGCAGCACCTGGCGCGTCAGGGCCTCGTCCAGCGGCTTTTCCAGGATCGCCTCCACATGCCCCTGGTTGACCGCGGACATGGCCACGTCCTTGTCCGCATAGGCCGACACCAGCAGACGCGCCACGTGGGGAAAGCGTTGCCGCACCTCGCTGAGCAGGGTCACGCCGTCGCGCACCGGCATGGCGTAGTCGGTGAGCAGCACGGCCACCTCGTGCCCGCGCTGCTCCAGCAGGGCCAGCGCTTCGTCCACGCCGCCGGCCGTGAGGACGGTGAACTCGTCGCCGTACATGCGCGCAAACCATTTGCAGGCCTGCGGCTCGTCGTCCACCATCAGAATGGCGTGCGTGCCCATCTGTGCGGGCGAACGGCCTGCGGGGTTGGAGTTCATGCGGATGGCCTCGGTAAATCAAAGACAAATTCGGTCCAGGCACCCGGCTCGCTTTCGACCATCAGGGTGCCACCATGGCGCTGCACGATGCCGTAGCTCATGCTCAGGCCCAGCCCCAGGCCGGCGCCCACGTCGCGGGTGGTGAAGAAGGGTTCAAACACGCGCCCGATGTTGGCCGGCTCGATGCCCAGGCCGTTGTCGCGCACCGACACCCACAGGCGCCCCTCGCGCGCCTGCACGCGCAGCGCGATCTGCGGCTGCTCGCGCTGGGCCTTCTGCACCGCGTGCGCGGCGTTGCTCAGCAGGTTGATCAGCACGCCGATGATGGCCGGCTCGTCCCCCAGCACGTGCGTGTCCTGCGGCATCTCCACCGGCACGTCGATGCCCTTGAGCTCGTAGCCGGCCAGGCGCAGCGCCGAGCGGATGGCGTTTTCCAGCAGGAAGGGGCGCTGGCTGTTTTCACCGGGCTTCTGGTAGGCGAAGGTCTTCAAGTCGGAGACGATGTTCTGGATGCGCGTCATGCCCTCGCGGGCATCCTGCAGGCTTTCCTTGAGCATGGCGTCGGCGGCGGCGACCGGCATGGCCAGCCCCATGTTGATCGCCATGAGGCTGTAATTCACCGGGTTGTTCAGCTCGTGCAGCAGACCGGCCGAGAGCGTGCCGATGGCGGCCATTTTTTCGCGCTGGATCAACTGGCCCTTGAGTTCGGCCAAGGTGCGATTGGTCTCCATCAAGACCTTGTTCTGCTCGGCGACCTCGCGGCGCAGCGCGAACAAGCGGAATCGACCGCGCTCGTTGAAATACGTGCAGAAGGAACTCAGGACAGCCGCTGTGAGGAGAAACAACGAGTAACCGATAAATCGGTACGCGTCCTGGATGCCGCCCGGATGCAACACGCAGGCGACAACGTATATCGCCAGCGTGCCCAGTCCGAAAGCCAGGCTTTCGAAAAAACGCACCGGCAGGATGATGCCTGTGGCATAGAGCGCCAGGTGCAGACCCACGAAGTAGATCGACCGATCACCTTCCGTGCGCCAGATCATCCAGCTGATCATCAACTGCGGCATCGAAAGCCAGAGCATTGTGAGCGGACTGACCCAGGCAGCGCCTACGCGCGACCGCAATACCAGGTAGACCAGAAGAATTGCCAGCGCAGTCCCGATACGCACCGGCGCCAGCACCACAAAGAGCTCGTTGTAGAGCGAGAAATCGAGTCCCAAGCCGAGCACGATCAGCAGCGAGGCCACCAGCGCGGTGCCCTTGGAATACGCCCGACGATACTCGTTTTGCTCCGCGTGGTAGGGCGACAACCCAGGTACCAGGAACTGCGAAAAGCTGAGCATCATCGGGCCCTCATATCGTTGGGACGCGGAACTCGGCGAAGACGTTGAGACCCGTGGCGTCTGTGTAGATCGAAGTGTCCTGCCGCTCCGGCGGCAGGACAGACTCCAGCCCCACCTCGTCGCGGTAGATCAAGTGCCATTCCAGCAGATGTTCCATGAGCGTCTTCTGCAAATTGTTCGAATGCACGTTGGTCACGAGAACCCGCCCTCCGGCTTGGGCGCGCGAAACGAAATACCGCAGCAGTCGAGAGCAGACCTTGTCCGAAAGATAGTCAAACAGGCCCGCGCAGTACACGAAATCGAGGGATTCGCTTTCGGGAACAGGCGCCTGCCGGCTGGTGCGCTTCAGCAGGTCGTGCACGGACTCTTTGACGAACTCGACCTGCACCCGTCGGCCAGTCTCGCGAGCAGCCTCGGCGATCTTGCTCCGCGTGTACTCGATCGTCGGTTCGCTGAAGTCCATCAGCGTGAAGGCAATGCTGTCCGGATTTTCGTCCTGGGCGATGAAGCGTCGAATCTCAACGGCCGGGCCGCAGCCCACATTCAGCACGCGTGCCTGGCGGCCTTCGCGCCGCGCTTGCTGGGCGACTTGCAACAACGACTCGACCAGAATATCGATGCGGTTGCGATGTGCCTGAGCGACACCTGCCTTCAGAAATGCGGCGTTGACGATCTGGAAGTAGGTGTTGGGGCCCTGGCGCGGGTCACCCAGTATCTGATTGACCATTTCGTAGTCGCCCGCATAACCCAGCGGCTTGGTGAAGGTGCGGTAGACGAAGGGCGCACGCAGCATCAAGGGGTGCAGCGAGGTCTGTGCGAAGTTGCGGTGTGCCACCGAGTCCTCCAGTGGCACGCGCGGGCCTTCGTCTTCGAGCCAGACCAGGTACTCCGCGCTCTTCTCCATGATGGGCGCGGACAGCTCGTCGAACACATCCGCGCGGATACGGCCATCGGCCTCGCGCGGCAGGAAGGATGACAAGTCGGCCTGATCCGCCCAGCGTGCGGTGTCAGCCAGAAAGGCACGAAACTCGCTGATCATGACCTGGTAGCTCTGCCTGATCCTGAAGCGTCCCTCCCAGTCGGACACGAAACGCTCCGCCTCGCCGCGCACTTGGCTAATGTCGCCGCGAATGGCGTTGAGGTCGGACCATTCATCGATCAACGCCACCGACACCACCGCCATCAGACCGGTGTTGAGCAGGCTGACCACGACCGCCTTGCCGTCGTAAATGATGCGTTCACCCGACCGGATGGTCAGTGCCGACAACACCTCACTGACCTGCACGATGGAGTAAGGGTTGTAGATCTCCATCACCAGCGAACGCCGCTGCAGGCTGGTCAGGGAACCGCGAGCGCTCTCGCCCTGGCTGTTGCGGAAGGTGACGACGTGATCGAAGGGGCGCTGTAGGTACACGTTGGAACCGTTTGATCAGGTGGAGAGACGGCGCCGGAACCCCGTCCCTGGAAGGACTCCCCGATGCCCAGTGTAGTCATCTCACGCGATGCCATGTGTCACCCCCCTCCAATGGCCACCGACGGGCCCGGACATGCCGCACGCCACCGCGCCAACCCCTTCGATCCCATGAAAAAACCCATGCGGCCCGCCTGGGGCATGCATGGGCATGGAACCGCGCCGGAGTCAGCGCCGGCGCTCGACCTGTCAGGTCAGGGTAGCCGGCTGACCTCGGCCTGGCCCCGCATGTAACGCCCCAGGATCCCGACCAGCACGGTCAGGCCGTCGCCCAGCAGCGAGGTGATGCTGAGCCACTCCACCGGCGGCGTGGAAAAGAACACTTCCGACTGCAGTTTCAGCACGTACCCGAGCAGCATGAAGTTGACCAGGATCAGCAAGGACACCAGGAGGGCGGTTTTCAGGCGGGGCGGCCGCAGCAGCTGCCCGCCGCCGACCTTGCGGCTCAACTGCGGCAACACGGCGTTCAGGACCTTAATGCTCAGCCAGGGCAGCACCAGCGCCAGCAGGAGCAGCCAGCCGGCCTGCTGGCCAAACCGGGGGTTCACCGAATGCACGGTGGCCAGGTCCCACAGCACCCAGGTCGACAACAAGGCCAGCGACAGGCTGATCACCAGGTGCCAGCACGGCCGCGTACATGAGTGCCTTGAACAGGGCTTTTTGCGTGCTTCATCCGCGGGGTTGGGCCTGATTCGGGGGCACCGAAGTGCCTCTGGTTCATCCGTTGCCGGCCGGCGTCACACCAGCAGGGCGTTGACGCGCTTGACGTAGGCGGCCGGGTCGTCCGGCAGGCCGCCTTCGGCCAGCAGCGCCTGGTCAAACAGGATGTGCGCCAGATCGTCGAAATGCGCGCTGCCGTCCAGCTTCTTCACCAGCGGGTGCTCGGCGTTCACCTCCAGGATGGGCTTGCTGGCGGGCGCCTGCTGGCCGGCGGCCTTGAGCATGCGGGCGAGCTGGTTGGAGAGGTCGCCCTCACCCACCACCAGGCAGGCCGCCGAATCCACCAGGCGGGTGGTCACGCGCACGTCCTGCGCCTTGTCCTGGAGCGCTTCCTTGAGCTTGTCCAGCACCGGCTTGAAGCTCTCGGCCGCGGCCTCGGCGGCCTTCTTCTCTTCTTCGTCCTGCAGCTTGCCCAGATCGACCGCGCCCTTGGCCACGCTCTGCAGCGGCGTGCCGTCGAACTCGTGCAGGTGCGACACGGCCCACTCGTCCACGCGGTCGGCCATCAGCAGCACCTCGATGCCCTTCTTCTTGAACACTTCGAGCTGCGGGCTGTTCTTGGCGGCGGCGATGCTGTCGGCGGTGATGTAGTAGATGGCCTCCTGGCCTTCCTTCATGCGGGCCTTGTAGTCGGCCAGGCTCACGCTCACCACGTCGGTGGTGGTCGAGGCAAAGCGCAGCAACTTGGCGATCTTCTCGCGGTTGGCGAAGTCTTCGCCCAGGCCTTCCTTCAGCACCGCGCCGAATTCGGCGTAGAAGGCCGAGTACTTGCCCACGTCCTTCTCGGCCGCGGCCTTGTCCTCGGCGCTGACCACGTCGGTCACACCGTCGGCGCCCTCTTCGGCCTTCGGTGCCACGTCCTTCTTCGCCAGGTCTTCCAGCATGGCCAGCACGCGGCGGGTGTTGCCTTCGCGGATCGCCTTGACGTCGCGGCTTTCCTGCAGCAGTTCGCGGCTCACGTTGAGCGGCAGGTCGGCCGAATCGACCACGCCCTTGACCCAGCGCAGGTACGAGGGCATGAGGCTCTCGGCCTCGTCCATGATGAAGACCCGTTTGACGTAGAGCTTGATGCCGGCCTTGCGGTCGCGGTTCCACAGGTCCATCGGCGCCTTGGCCGGGATGTAGAGCAGCTGCGTGTATTCGGTGCTGCCTTCCACGCGGTTGTGGCTCCAGGCCAGCGGCGCCTCCTGGTCGTAGCTGAGGTTCTTGTAGAACTCGGCGTACTGCTCGTCGGAAATCTCCTTCTTGCTGCGCGCCCACAGCGCGTTGGCCGAGTTCACCGCCTCCCACGCATTCTGCTGCACGTACTCGCTCTTCTCGGCGTCCCACTCTTCCTTCTGCATCAGGATCGGCAGGCTGATGTGGTCGGAGTATTTGGTGATCAGCGACTTGAGCTTCCAGTGGCTCAGGAACTCGGTCTTGTCCTCGCGCACGTGCAGGGTGATGGTGGTGCCGCGCGCGGCGCGTTCGATGGCCTCCACCTCGAAGTCGCCCGTGCCGCCGCTGGTCCAGCGCACGCCCTCGGCCGCCGGCAGACCGGCGCGGCGCGACTCGACCACGATCCTGTCGGCCACGATGAAGCCCGAGTAGAAGCCCACGCCGAACTGGCCGATCAGCTGGGCGTCCTTCTTCTGGTCACCGCTGAGGTGGCTCATGAAATCCCGGGTGCCGCTCTTGGCGATCGTGCCCAGGTGCTCCACCGCTTCGGCCTGGCTCATGCCGATGCCGTTGTCGGTGATGGTGATGGTCTTGGCGTCCTTGTCGAAGCCCACGCGCACGTCGAGGTTGGGCGCGTCCTCGAACAGCGCGGCGTTGTTCAGGCCCTCGAAGCGCAGCTTGTCGCAGGCATCCGACGCGTTGGACACCAGCTCGCGCAGGAAGATCTCGGGGTTGGAATACAGCGAATGGGTGACGAGGTGCAGCAGCTGCGCCACCTCGGCCTGAAACGACAGGGTTTGTTTGCTCATGATGTGAATTGGCTGGAAAACGACTGACCGGTGGACACCGGATCGAATAGCGCATCGCGCGGACCGGCATTCTGGCACTGGCACGCAGACCCGGACATTCTGAAATCTCCGGGCCGCTTAGATGGCGGTGGTCGGCGCGGTTTCAAGAGGCCGCCAACAGGCCGGGCAACCGTTGCCCCAGCAGGTCCAGCACCACCCGGGTCTTCAGGGGCAGGCGCCGGCTGTGCGGCCACAGCAGGTGCATGGGGAAGCCGAACGGCACCGGCTCGTCGAACACCGGCACCAACGCCCCGGCGGCCACGGCCGGCGCCACGAGCCATTTCGGCAGCCGCACCAGGCCCAGCCCGGCCACGGCCGCGGCGCACATGGCCTCGATGCTGTCGAACACCAGCGCCGGCGAGGGAATGGGCAGGGTGTCTTCGGGCCGTTCGCCCTGGCCGAACCGCCACAGGCCGGAGGCCCCGGCGCGGCCATAGACGATGAAGCGGTGCGCCGGGAATTGCGCGCGCAGGTCGGCCAAGCCAGCGGGCCGGCCCCGGGCCGCCAGGTAGGCCGGCGCGGCGTACAGCCCCATCCACTGGTGGCCCACCGGGCGCGCCGACAGCACCGCGCTGTCGGGCAGCGCGCCACTGCGCAGCGCCACGTCCACCCCGTCTTCCACCAGATCGACGCGCCGGTCGTTCAGCGACACCTCCAGCACCAGCTCGGGGTGCTGCTGCGCCAGCTCCAGCAGCAAAGGCACCACGCAGCGGCGCCCCACCACGTCGGGCAGGGACACGCGCACCCGCCCGGTGGGCACCAGCCGGCCCGCGTCGATCTCCTGCCGTGCGGCCTCCAGTTCCTGCAGCGCGCGGCGGCAGCGCTCGTAACAGGCGGCCCCTTCGTCGGTCAGGCTCTGGCTGCGCGTGGTGCGGTGGAACAGCCGCACGCCCAGGCGCGACTCCATCAACGCGATGCTCTTGGCCACCGCCGAGCGCGTGATGTGCAGGCGCTGCGCCGCCTGGGCAAAGCTGCCGGCCTCCACCGCCGCCACGAACTCCTCCACCCCCCGAAAACGCTCACTCATTGACAACTCCAGATCACCAGTATGTTGAAAATTATCCACCACACGGCACACCAAGGAACCAATAGCATCGGTCGCTGTTTCCAACCCTCCCTCCGAAATCACAGCCATGACCGATGCACCTCCCACCCTTTCCCGCTGGCAACTCGGCGCCTACGGCCGCCAGCACCTCAACTACGTCGAGGCCCCCATGCCCACCCCCGGGCCGGGCCAGATCCTGGTGCAGGTGGCCGCCGCTTCGCTCAACTACCGCGATCTGCTGATGATCGACAACGGCATGGGCACGCCTTTCACCGCCCCCTGGACGCCCGGCTCCGACATGGCTGGCCGCGTGCTGGCCGTGGGCGACGGCGTCGCGCGCTGGCAAGCGGGCGACGAAGTGATCAGCACCTTTTATGCGGGCTGGCTCAACGGCAGGCCCACGCCCGAGGTCTTCCCCCTGGGCGGCCCCGGCCCGGGCATGCTGGCCACGCACGTGCTGCTCGACGCCCAATGGGTCACGGCAGCGCCCGCCACGCTGAGCCCCGCCCAGGCCAGCACCCTGCCCTGTGCGGCGCTGACCGCCTGGTTTGCGCTGATCGAACAGGGTGCACTGCGCGCCGGCCAGACCGTGCTGATCCACGGCACCGGCGGTGTGGCGCTGTTTGGCCTGCAACTGGCGCGCCTGCACGGCGCGCGCACGGTGGTGGTCTCGGGCGACCCGGCCAAGCGCGCGCAGGTGCTGGCGATGGGCGCCACGCACGCGCTGGCGCGCGACGCCGACTGGGTGGCCGAGCTGCACGCGCTGACCCAGGGCCACGGCGCCGACCACGTGCTGGAGCTGGTGGGCGGCGCCAACGTGGAGCGCTCGCTGCAAGCCCTGGCGCCGGGCGGGCGGCTGTCGGTCATTGGCGTGCTCGACGGCGACCGGATCGGCACCTCCGCCTACCCGCTGATCCGCCACCGGACCGTGCTGCAGGGCATCAACGTGGGACACCGCCGGGCCCTGGAAGACCTGGTGCGCGCCATCGACGTGAACGGGCTCACGCCCACCATCGCCGCCAGCTACGCGGCCAGCGATCTGCCCGCCGCGCTGGACCATCTGGCCCGCGGCGCGTTTGGCAAGGTGGTGGTCACGTTCTGAGGCGGCGGGCCCGGGCGCCGGGCCAGCGCTCAGAGACTGAGAAGCTTTCGCTTTTCAAGCATGAGGGGTTGGCAAAGGAGGGCATGAAGCCATCCCGCACCGAGTGCAAGCGGTGGCCGAGAGCCACCAATGCGGTTGGCAGGGTGGCGCAACAGGCGCACCACTGCCCCAGCCGATCAATTGCGGTGCCAGCGCCGCTACCCGCATCAGGTTGTGCGGCATCGATCTCGGGGCAGGGCTGCACCAAATCGTCGAGCAGTTGCTGATCCCGTTGCACTGACGTTTGATGATGCTGGTCCATGCCCACACCAAAGCCCGTCCCGTGCCAACTTCGCCGGAAAAAACCCTCAACCTGCTGCAGATTGTTCCCCGGCCGTGTCTGGCCGGGTCCAAGGGGATTGAAATTCCGATGCGCAGCAAGCCCGTGGTTCAGGTCAACAACGAATGGATCGGTGCGGCGCGGCAGCCCATGATTTGCCAACAGAGTGTCAACGGGAGACCGCCGGCCTGCGCAAGGCGTCCGACTGCAGGCCATACGCCACCGCCAACATCCGCTCAAACGCAGCCCGGCGGCTGGCGGCCAGGGGGCGTAGCACTCCCTTGTCTTGCAGCACCGTGATCAGCTTGGTCGGCGCCTGCAGCTTGTCGCCCACGATCTCCACGTGGCCGGCCTGCACCTGCACGCGGTCCACTGCGGCGCCGGTTTCGACCCGTGCATTGCGTTGCTCGGTCAACGAAAAAATATCATCACTCTCCAGGCAACGGCCGTCGGCCTCTCGGCGGCAAGTGCCCTCTTCATCGGTGTCTATCTTCAGGTAGTTGATCCCCGCCAGCAGTTGGCCGGGCTCGGTGACGAAGTCTGACGAAAACGTGATGTCTTTCCACTTTGGGCCGGTGAAGATGTGGCAGCTTAGCGGCAACAGGCCCAGCGTCAGAGGGTAGAGCCAGTTCTTGCCACAGGTGCTGGCCGCGTCGATGCCGGAGAACGGACCGGAGATAGTCACCAGCCGCCAGTTCACAGCCTGGGGGGCTGGCAATGACGGTGCCGGCTCCAGTGCATCGGTCAGCGCTCTGCGCGCGATCAGTGCGCCCTGGCTGTGACCGACGATGGTGACGGGTGGGCCGCCAGACAGCGCGGCGAGTTGCGTGGCGGCGCTGCGCAGGGCACCCGCGCTGTCGTCGAGCGCCGCACGGTCGTCGTAGGTGAAGCAGGCCGATTGCTGGCCCTGGAAGGCCAGCACCTGTGCCAGCGCGCGGAACTGGCCCGAAGATCCGAAACAGCCGTGGACCAGCACGGTGACCGGCTCGCCCGCTTTCAGGTGCAGGCGGCGGTCCGGGTTGTCGGTGCAGGGGCCCAGGCCGGCAATGCTGAGCGTGACGTCGGGCGGCGGTAGGCGACCCGGCTCCAGGTCACGCGCGACGAGGGGGTCGTAAGACGCACAGCCGACCAACAGGCAGGCAGACATCAACAGCAGGGCGACCTTGATCATGTCTGGGGAGGATAGTTCAGAAACTTGGCCAGCCGTATGCCTCTTTGAACTCGGCATGCAACTTCTTGCTGATAGGCGGCTGTTCATCTCAGCACGCCCCGTTCCTTCCCCGTGAGGACGTTTGATGACTCTGGTCCATGAACACACCAAAGCCAGTTCCGTGCCAACTTCGCCGGGAATAACTCAGCCTCTTAGGCCGTGGGCACCAGCCAGTGCAGGAGCTGCTGCGCCACCGCCGGGCTGGAAAGCAGATCCAGGTGGCCGGTGCGGTAGACGATGCGCTGGCTGTCCTTCGCAAACACCAGCCGGCGCGCCGGATCGTCGTGCTGGCCCAGCGCGCTATTCAGCGGCACCAGCCCGTCGCCGGTCAACCGGTCCGCGAGCAGCCCACGCTGGCCCGCGAGCGTGCCCGCCACGGCGAAGCAGGCCACGCCTTCGGGCAAGGGCAGCGGCACGCGGTGGTCTTCGGACGATTCAAAACGGTCGCGACCCCGCCAGTCCGCGTCCTGCACGTGGCCATGGCGCAGGTCGGTGATGCCGGCGCTGCGGATCTTGCCCAGCCGGGCGAACGGCAACGTGTGGATCGACGAGGCGAGCAGCAGGTCCACGCCATGGCCCGCGCGCTCCAGCGGCGCGCCGTGGTGCGGCGTTCCAAGAAATACCAGCTCACGCAGCAGCCCCGGCCAGCGCTGGCCCGCCTCGCGCGCGGCCTGCACCGCGGAGCGCGCCACCAGCCCGCCCATGCTGTGGCCCACGAGGGTGATGCGCTCCAGCGGCACCGGCCAAACCGCCACCAGTTGCTCGAGCATGGCGGCCAGTTCGCGCCCGTTGGTGGAGGTGTGCAGGCCGGAGTTGTAGCGCAGGTACACCGGCGTGCAGCCAAGCGCCTGGGTCAGGAACGCGCCATGGTCGTGGCCGCTGCGGCGCCACTGCGTGTCGTTCATGCACAGGCCGTGCGCCAGCAACAGCAGGTGCGGGCTGGCCCGTTCGCCCAGCTGCATCTTCAGCGCGCCCGCCTCCAGCGACAGCGTGGCCCCCTGGTGGCGCAGCTGCATGGGCTGGGCCAGCGGGTTGCCAAAGCTCTGCAGGCGGTCGCCCAACACGCCGTTCAGCGCCGCCAGCACCGCCTCGCGCGCGGGCGAGGCCTCGGGGTGCTTGGCCGGGTCGTCCACCAGCGGGAGCAGTGCGGCCAGCGCCCCGTCCAGCCGATGGCCCACGATGTGCGCCACGCCACGGATGCCTTGGTAGATCTGCCCCGTCAGGCCATTGGCCCGCTCGTCCGAGGCCCCGCTGGACAGCCCCAGCCGCCGCCGCACCGACTGGTGCACCCCCTCGGTGATGTTGATCACGCCCTGCGTCGCATGCGCGGCCAGCTGCGCGGCGGCCCGCAGGTCGGACGGGCGGAGGTGGCGCAGCACGGCGCGTTTGGGGGTGTTGGGTGGGGTGGGAGGGGTCATGGGCCATTGTGGCTGGGGAGGGGCAGCGGCAATGGGCCGGCCAGACTGGAACCGAAATGCACCGCCCTCCTGCCCCCTGCTTTCTGGCGCTCGATGCTTTCCATGCCTTTCTTGGTCTTCCAAGGAGACACACTGCCTGATTTCAGAAACGCTCCCCCGCCCCCAGATACCGCCACTGCCCCACCGGCAGATTGCCCAGCACCACGTTGCCGATGCGGATGCGCTTCAAGCCCACCACGTGGAGCCCGACCTGTTCGCACATGCGGCGGATCTGGCGCTTCTTGCCTTCCTTCAATATGAACCGCAATTGCTCGGGGTTCATCCAGTCGACCTGCGCAGGCTTCAATGGCTGGTCGTCCAGGCTCAGGCCGTGGCGCAGCAGGGCCAGCTTGTCGGCGGGGAAGACGGCCTGCACGTTCTGCGTGACCACGCCCGCGCCTTGCGGGCCGTTGGGTGCGTAGTGCACGCGCACCAGGTATTCCTTTTCGATGCCGCTGCTCTCGCCGATGAGCTGGCGCGCGATGCGGCCGTCTTGCGTGAGCACGAGCAGGCCGACGGAGTCGATGTCGAGCCGGCCGCAGGGCGCGAGGCCGCGCGTGTGTTCGGGGGCGAAGCGGCGGTTATCCGCCGGGTGGCGGGCATCGCCGCGCCACTGGCTGGGCGCGCCGATCAGCGTGGCGGCGGCTTCGTGGCCGTCTTCGGGCTGGCCGCTCACGTAGCCCATGGGCTTGTGCAGCAGGATGGTGACCTGGCCGGCCTGCTGGTGGCGCGCCTGGGGCAACACCTCCACCTGGGCGTCGGGCGCCACGGGCATGCCCATGATCGCGGGCTCGCCGTTGACCAGCACCCAGCCGCGCGCGATCCATTCGTCGGCCTCGCGGCGCGAACACAGGCCGAGGTCGGCCATGCGTTTGTTGAGGCGGATTTCGCCGCGCACGTTGCCGACGCGGGCGAGGTCGGGCCGGTGGGGCTGCGGCGGGCGCGGCGCGGCAGACAGGCCGCGCTGCGGGCGGTCTCCTGCGCCATGGGGTTGTGGGTCGCGCGGGTCGGTGCGGCGCGGGGCCGGGCGCTCGCTCCAGCCGCGGTCGTCGCCGCGCGGGCCGGCGGCTGGGCCAGAGCGCGGGCGGTCGCCGGTGGGGCGCGGGCCAGCGGGCCGGTCGCTGCCCGAGCGGTCTGCGCCGTAGCGCGGGCGCTCGTTGCGCTCGCCTTCGGGGCCGGCGCGCTTGGCGCCGAAGCCCGGCGAGGGCTCACGCGGCGGCTTGGGGGCGGAGGCGGAAACGCTCTTGGCGCGGGCCGGGCCGGGCGGGCGCACGGGCGCGCGGCGCGGCGCGAAGGGGTCGGCCGGGGTCTTCTTCGCAGCGCCCGGATTGAGCTTGAGCGTGCTGGGCTTTTTGTCGGTGGTCATGGGGGGATCATCCCAGATTGACTCCGGTGTCCGCAGACGCGGCGCCAGGCGGCGAGCCGTGCGCGAATGCGGGAATACCACGACTCCAATTGTCGTCAGAACGACAAAATAACGCCAATTAATACGGGATGATGCGGCCTCCCTGGGCCCAACGGCCTCCAGCCATCGAGGAGACAACATGCAACACCCCCCATCCCGCATCGCCCGGCGCCAGCTCCTGGCCGCCGCCGTCGGCCTGCCCTGGTTGGGCATCGGCCACGCCCAGGCACAGGAAGGCGCGCTCAGGATCGCGCAGTCCATCGCGCTCACCGGTCCACTGGGCGATCTGGGCTCGGCCATGCACCTGGGCGCCAAGGCCGCGTTCGGGGCCCTCAATGCGCGCGGCGGCGTGCACGGCCGCGCCATCGAACTGGTCACGCAGGACGACGCCTACGACACGCCCAAGGCCCTGGCCAACGTGGATCGCTTCCTGGCCGAGCGCGACACCTTCGCCCTGTTCAACTGCATGGGCACGCCCATGATCGAGGCCATGCTGCCCAAGGTGATCGACAGCGGCATTCCCTTCTTCGCGCCGTTCACGGGCGCGCAGCTCAGCCGCGTGAAAACCGCCCGCAACGTGTTCAACATCCGCGCCAGCTATGCCGACGAGACCGAGAAGCTGGTGCAGCACCTGTCCACCATCGGCATCCGGCGCCTGGGTGTCGTCTACCAGAACAATGCGTTCGGCAAAGAGGTGTTCAACGCCGCCAGGCAGTCCATGGGCCAGCTCCAGTTGCCCGAGGCCATTTCCGTCACGGTGGAGAACAACGCCTCGGACGCGGGTTCCGCCGCCGACAAGCTCGCGCAGGGCAACCTGGATGCCATCGTGATCGGCCTGGCGGGCAAGCCCACGCTGGAGTTCGTCAAGGCCTTCCGAGCGCTCCAGCGCGGCGTGACGCTGTATGCGCTGTCGGTGATGGGCTCATCCGCCACCGTGAAGGCGCTGGGCGCCGACGCCACGGGCATGGCGATCTCGCAGGTGGTGCCCCTGCCCACCAATGCGGTCATGCCGGTGGTGCGCGACTTCCAGGCCGACTGGAAAGCATCGGGCGCTTCGGCGGAGCCCTCGCACCTGGCGCTGGAGGGCTACATCAACGCCCGCGTGTTCGCCGAGGCCCTGGCGCGCGCCGGGCGCAACCCCACGCGCGCGGCCTTCATCGACGCGACCTGGAACCTCAAGAGGTGGGACCTGGGTGGCTTCGAGATCAACGCCAGCACGCCCGAACGCAACGCCTCGCGTTTCGTGGAACTGACGCTGGTGGGGCGCAACGGGCGCTTCATCCGCTGATGAGGAAACACCCCGATGCGGGTGGCCCGCAGCGCCACGGAGAACCGAGGCACAGAGCCTCACAACTCGCCGCTGCGCAGCGCGGGCAGATCGAGCACGCGCAGGCCGCCGTATTCCACCCGTATCCAGCCTTTGTCCGACAGCGTGGACAGCGCCTCGTTCACCCGCTGGCGCGACAGCCCCACCAGATAGGCCAGCTCCTGCTGGGTGATGCGCAGGATGTCGCCCACGTTGGGCGAGAGCAGCGGGTGGAACAGGGCGGCGAGGTTGCGCGCCACGCGCAGGTCGGGGTTGTTGATGCGGTCGATCTCGCGCGCGGCGATGAACTGACCGAGCCGTTCGTTGAGCTGGTGCATGACGAAGCGGTTGAAACCGAGCGAGTGGTCGAGCAGCCAGTCGAAGGTGTCCACCGGCAGGCCGGCCACACGGCTCTTGCGCAGCGCCTGGATGTTGTAGCGGTAGTGCTCGTGCTTGAGCACGGTGCCTTCGCCGAACCAGCCGCCGGGCGCCACGCCGGTGAAGGTGATGACCGGCCCCATGGAGTCGTCGTTGCTCATCTTGAGCAGGCCATCGACCAGGCCAAACCAGTAGGTGACGGGCCGCCCGATGCGGCAGATGTATTCGCCGGACAGCACTTCGCTGACCACCAGCGCAGCACGCGCGCGCTCGCTCTCGCTCGCGGTGAGGCTGTGCAGCCAGGGGATTTCCGCCAGCTCCTGGGCGGTGGGTGGGCGGGCGCGTTCGCGCAGCGCGGAGCCGGGGCGGCCGGGTGTCACGGAGGTCATGGCGAGTTGTCGGGATAGGGCGCAATCCCTAGGGAAAGTCCTAGGAGGGTAGACCCGCCAATTGTCGTCGCACGGACAACATAACGTCAAACGTCGGCCTACCATCCGCACCAGAATGAATCGACCGTGATGGCGTCGCGCTGACTTCCCAGTGAGCGCTCCACCCCACGGCCCAGCCTCAGGAGACTTCGGCAATGCAAAACACTTTCCCCCGGCTCTTGCTGGACCACGCGAAACGCCGCCCGGGCGCGGCGGCGATGCGTGAAAAGGAATACGGCATCTGGCAGACCACCACCTGGGCCGCCATGGCGCAACTGGTCGAGGCCATCGCCTGCGGCCTGCACCAGGCCGGCCTGCAGCGCGGTGAACACATGGTGGTGATCGGCGCCAACCGGCCCCGCCTGTACGCCACCATGCTGGCCGCGCAGTCGCTGGGCGCGATCCCGGTGCCGCTGTACCAGGACGCGGTGGGCGCCGAGTGCGTGTTCCCGATCAACAACGCCGAGGTGCGCTTCGCGGTGGTGGAAGACCAGGAGCAGGTGGACAAGATGCTCGAAATCCGCGACCGCTGTCCGCAGCTTTCGCACATCTACTACGACGACCCGCGCGGCCTGCGCAACTACGACCAGCCCGGCCTGGGCGCGCTGGAGGAACTGATCGGCGCTGGCCAGGCCTTCGCGAAGATCCACACCCAGCTGTTCCAGCAGCAGGTGGACATGGCCCAGCCCGACGACGTGGCCGCGATGTTCTTCACCAGCGGCACCACCGGTAACCCCAAGGGCGTGGTGCACACGCACAACACGCTGATCGACCGCGCGGCCGTGGGCGCGCGCTTCGACAAGCTGACCGAAAACGACGAGGTGCTGGCCTACCTGCCGCCGGCCTGGATCGGCCAGAACATCTTCAGCTACGCGCAGTGGCTGGTGGCCGGCTACGTGGTGAACTGCCCGGAGTCGGGCGCCACCGTCACCATCGACCTGAAGGAAGTCGGGCCCACCTATTACTTCGCGCCGCCGCGCGTGTTCGAGGGCCTGCTCACCACGGTGATGATCCGCATGGAAGACGCGGGCGCGATCAAGCGCAAGATGTTCCACGGCTTCATGGACGTGGCGCGCCGCGTCGGCCCGGACAAGCTCGACGGCAAGCCGGTGGGCCTGCTGGACTCGATCAAGTACGCGCTGGGCAATGTGTTCGTCTATGGCCCGCTGCGCAACAGCCTGGGGCTCTCCCGCGTGCGTGTGGCCTATACCGCGGGCGAGGCCATCGGGCCCGATCTGTTCAGCTTCTACCGCTCCATCGGCATCAACCTCAAGCAGCTCTACGGCTCGACCGAGACGGCCGTGTTCGTCTGCCTGCAGCCCGACAACGAAGCGCGCGCCGACACCGTGGGCGTGCCCTGCGAGGGGGTGGAGATCAAGCTGAGCGACACCGGCGAGATCCTGGTGAAGTCGCCCGGCCTGCTCAAGGGCTACTACAAGAACCCCGAGGCCACGGCCGAGGTGCTGACGGCCGACGGCTGGTACCACACCAGCGACGCCGGCTTCATCGACGCCTCGGGCCACCTGAAGATCATCGACCGCGTGAAGGACGTGGGCCGCATCAAGGGCGGTGCCAACGATGGCGCCATGTTCGCGCCCAAGTACGTGGAGAACAAGCTCAAGTTCTTCTCGCACATCAAGGAAGCCGTGGCCTACGGCGACCAGCGCGAGAAGGTCTGCGCGATGATCAACATCGACTTCGAGGCCGTGGGCAACTGGGCCGAGCGGCGCAACCTGCCCTACGCCGGCTACACCGACCTGGCGCAAAAGCCCGAGGTGTACGAGCTGATCCGCGAGTGCGTGGAGAAGGTCAACGCCGACCTGAGCCGCGACGAGCTGCTGGCCGGCAGCCAGATCAGCCGCTTCCTGGTGCTGCACAAGGAGCTGGACGCCGACGACGGCGAACTCACGCGCACCAACAAGGTCCGCCGCGGCTTCATCGCCGACAAATACAGCGTGCTGGTGGATGCCCTGTACAGCGGCAAGACCGAGCAGTTCATTGAAACCCAGGTGAAGTTCGAAGACGGCCGCACCGGCAGCGTGAGCGCCACGCTGAAGGTGGACGACGCCAAAACCTTTACACCCGTGAAAGCCGCGGCATGACCAAGAAGATTGGCGACGTCATCCTCGACGTGCAAAACATCAGCCTGCGCTTTGGCGGCGTGAAGGCGCTGACCGACATCTCGTTCAACGTGAAGGAGCACGAGGTGCGCGCCATCATCGGCCCCAACGGCGCGGGCAAGAGCTCCATGCTCAACTGCATCAACGGCGTGTACCAGCCGCAGGACGGCAGCATCAGCTTTCGCGGCCAGACCTTCAAGCACATGAACAGCCGCCAGGTGGCCGAGATGGGCATCGCCCGCACCTTCCAGAACCTGGCGCTGTTCAAGGGCATGAGCGTGATCGACAACATCATGACCGGGCGCAACCTGCGCATCAAAAGCAACCTCTTCCTGCAGGCGCTGCGCCTGGGGCCGGCCCAGCGCGAAGAAGAGCAGCACCGCGAGTTCGTCGAACACATCATCGACTTCCTGGAGATCCAGGCCTTTCGCAAGACACCGGTGGGCCAGTTGCCCTACGGCCTGCAAAAGCGCGTGGACCTGGGCCGCGCCCTGGCGATGGAGCCGCAGGTGCTGCTGCTGGACGAACCCATGGCCGGCATGAACCTGGAAGAGAAGCAGGACATGAGCCGCTTCATCCTCGACGTGAACGACGAGTTCGGCACCACCATCGTGCTGATCGAACACGACATGGGCGTGGTGATGGACATCAGCGACCGCGTGGTGGTGCTCGACTACGGCAAGAAGATCGGCGACGGCACACCCGACGAGGTGCGCAACAACGAAGAAGTCATCAGCGCGTACCTCGGTACAAGCCACTGAACACGGAGTCAACAAGATGGCATTCTTTTTAGAAACTCTCCTCGGCGGCCTCATGGCCGGCATGCTGTATTCGCTGGTGGCGCTGGGCTTCGTGCTGATCTTCAAGGCCTCGGGCGTGTTCAACTTCGCCCAAGGCGCGATGGTGCTGTTCGCGGCGCTGGCCATGGCCCGCTTCTCCGGCTGGATCCCGCAGTGGCTGGGTCTGGAGAGCAAGCTGCTCGGCAACGTGCTGGCCTTCGCGCTGGCGGCGGTGCTCATGTTTGCGCTGGCCTGGCTGATCGAGCGCCTGGTGTTGCGCCATCTGGTGAACCAGGAGGGCGTGACCCTGCTCATGGCCACGCTGGGCATCACCTACTTCATCGACGGCCTGGGCCAGACGCTCTTCGGTTCGGACATCTACCAGATCGACGTGGGCATGCCCAAGGACCCGGTGTTCCTGTTCGAGGGCACCTTCGAAGGCGGCGTGCTGGTCAACCTGGAAGACGTGTACGCCGCCTGCGTGGCCGCGCTGCTGGTGGCCGTGCTCTCGCTGTTCTTCCAGAAGACCGGCACCGGCCGGGCGCTGCGCGCGGTGGCCGACGACCACCAGGCGGCGCAGTCCATCGGCATCCCGCTCAACCGCATCTGGGTGATCGTGTGGTTCGTGGCCGGCATCACCGCGCTGGTGGCCGGGATCATCTGGGGCTCCAAGCTGGGCGTGCAGTTTTCGCTGACCACGGTGGCCCTGCGCGCCCTGCCCGTGATCATCCTGGGTGGCCTCACCTCGGTACCCGGCGCCATCATCGGCGGCCTGATCATCGGCGTGGGCGAGAAGCTCTCCGAGGTCTACCTCGGCCCCTACGTGGGCGGCGGCATCGAGATCTGGTTTGCGTACGTGCTGGCGCTGGTCTTTCTCCTCTTCAGGCCTCAGGGCTTGTTTGGAGAAAAAATCATCGACCGCGTGTAAGCCCTTCGACAAGCTCAGGACGAACGGATAAATCATGTTCTACAGAGAAAACGGTCAATTCAAGACCTCCTACCGCGCCGACCAGCAGATATTCCCGATCGCGCAGGACCGCTGGGCCATCCTCGTGCTGATCGCCTTCGCCTTCATCGGCGTGCCGATGCTGGCCGACGAGTACATGTTCCGCGCCATCCTGATCCCGTTCCTGATCCTGGCGCTGGCCGCGCTGGGCGTGAACATCCTGGTGGGCTACTGCGGCCAGATTTCGCTGGGTTCGGGCGCCTTCATGGCGGTGGGCGCCTACATGGCCTACAACACCTACATTCGCGTTGACGGCATGCCGCTGATCATCGCCTTGCTCTCGGGCGGCTTCTTCGCCACGCTGGTGGGCATGTTCTTCGGCATCCCGAGCCTGCGGGTGAAGGGGCTGTACCTCGCGGTGGCCACGCTGGCGGCGCAGTTCTTCTGCGACTGGGCGTTCCTGCGCATCGGCTGGTTCACCAACAACAACGCTTCGGGCTCGGTCTCGGTGTCCAACCTGCAGGTGTTGGGCCTGTCCATCGAAACGCCGCTGCAGAAGTACCTGTTCTGCCTGGCCTTCCTGGTGGTGTTCGCGCTGCTGGCCAAGAATCTGGTGCGTTCGGCGATCGGCCGCGAGTGGATGGCGATCCGCGACATGGACGTGGCCGCTGCGGTGATCGGCATCCGCCCCATGTACGCCAAGCTCAGCGCTTTCGCGGTCAGCTCGTTCATCGTGGGCGTGGCCGGCGGCCTGTGGGGCTTCGTGCACCTGGGTTCGTGGGAGCCAGCGGCCTTCTCCATCGACCGCTCGTTCCAGCTGCTCTTCATGGTGATCATCGGCGGCATGGGTTCCATCATGGGCAGCTTCTTCGGCGCGGCCTTCATCGTGGTGCTGCCCATCTTCCTGAACCAGTTCCTGCCGGCCCTGGGCGCGCTGCTCGGTGTGGAGATTTCCACCGCCGCCGTGTCCCACACGGAGTTCATGGTGTTCGGCGCCCTGATCGTGTGGTTCCTGATCGTGGAGCCGCACGGGCTGGCCAAGCTCTGGAGCATCGGCAAACAGAAACTTCGCCTCTGGCCCTTCCCGCATTAGATATGGCTACCCCCTGCGCCGCTTCGCGTCTTCCCCCTCTCCTTCGGGAGGGGGACGCTCCCTGTGGCCCGGCCAAGCCGGTTCCACGGGAGCCCTGGCCCAGACACGCGCTCCGGTGGTGTGGTTGTTTTTCGGTTGGTTTTTCTGTGTGTGTCTGACTTTTCCTTTTAGGAGACAAATGATGAAAGTACGTAAGCTCGCTCTCTCTGTGTCGCTGGCCTGCGCCACGCTGTCGACCGCACTGGTCGCTCCCAGTGCCTTTGCCCAGGCCAAGGAGCAGTTCTTTCCCTCACTGGTGTACCGGACCGGCGCCTACGCGCCCAACGGCGTTCCCTTCGCCAACGGCTACGCCGACTACCTCAAGCTCACCAACGCGCGCGGCGGCATCAACGGGGTGAAGGTCTCGTTTGAAGAGTGCGAAACCGGCTACGCCACCGACCGCGGCGTGGAATGCTACGAGCGCCTGAAGGGCAAGAACGGCGGCGCCACGGTGTTCCAGCCGCTGTCCACCGGCATCACCTTTGCCCTGACCGAAAAGGCCCCGGGCGACAAGATCCCGCTGATCACCGCCGGCTACGGCCGCAGCGAGTCGGCCGATGGTGGCGTGTTCAAGTGGAACTTCCCGATCGCCGGCACCTACTGGGTGGCGGCCGACGTGCTGATCCAGCACATCGCCAAGAAGGAAGGCGGCTACGACAAGCTCAAGGGCAAGAAGATCGCGCTGGTCTACCACGACAGCCCCTACGGCAAAGAGCCGATCCCGCTGCTGCAGGAGCGCGCCGCCATGCACGGCTTCTCGCTGAGCCTGCTGCCCGTGACCCACCCCGGCGTGGAGCAGAAGGCCACCTGGCTGCAGATCCGTCAGAACCGCCCCGATTACGTGCTGAACTGGGGCTGGGGCGTCATGAACTCCACCGCGCTGAAGGAAGCGCAAGCCACCGGCTACCCGCGCGAGAAGATGTATGGCGTGTGGTGGGCCGGTGCCGAACCCGACGTGAAGGACGTGGGCGCGGGCGCCAAGGGCTACAACGCCATCACCATGCAGCACGGCACCGAAACCGGCTCGGCCGTGGTCAAGGAAATCCTGGAGAAAGTGCACGCCAAGGGCCAGGGCACGGGACCCAAGGACGAAGTGGGCCAGGTGCTCTACATGCGCGGCCTCATGAGCGCCATGTTCTCGGTGGAGGGTGTTCGCGCCGCACAGGAAAAGTACGGCAAGGGCAAGGTGGTCACCGGCGAGCAGGCGCGCTGGGGCTATGAAAACCTCAACCTCACGCAGGCCAAGCTCGACGCGCTGGGCTTCAAGGGCGTGATGCGCCCGATCTCCACCAGTTGCCAGGATCACATGGGCGCGGCCTGGGCCCGCATCCACACCTGGGACGGCAGCAAGTGGGAATTCAGCAGCGACTGGTACCAGGCCGATGAACAGATCATCAAGCCCATGGTCAAGGCCGCGGCCGACAAGTACGCCGCCGAGAAGAAGCTGACCCGCAGGACGGG
>Ga0209343_10001576_pt1 | contig 30545 bp, 36 predicted proteins | sample RifCSPlowO2_02_FD_184026 | JGI IMG/M metagenome (GOLD analysis project Ga0209343, IMG submission 184026) | Groundwater microbial communities from Rifle, Colorado - Rifle CSP2_plank lowO2_0.2 (SPAdes) (version 2) | ecosystem: Environmental > Aquatic > Deep subsurface > Groundwater | place... | reverse complement strand
TCATAACTCTTATGAACCCGTATGGCTTGAAGAAGGACTCGCTTATTATGTAGCGGGTCAAAAAAGCAGGTTAAAAAATAGCAACCCTATTTTTAATAATCCTGAAGCAATATTTCTTATAGATACAAGGAGTCAATGGAATAAAACTATTGATAGTCAGCCGGATGTACCATATACATTAGCGTTTTTATTGGTAAACTTTTTGATTAGGTGTTATGGTAAAGACAGGATTATTAATCTTTTAATGTCTCTAAAGGGGAGCTATAGCAAAAAGAGGTTTTGTCAAAAATTTAGAAAAATTTATGGAAAAGATATAAAGTTAATCTTAAAGAAATTCTTTTCTCGACAAAATATTAAATGGAAAGGGGGTGAGAAATATGTTCCTAGAATTAGAGAGAACACTTAGTCTTGTCGCAAACAGCAGTAGGGATGTAGACGAGATGCCTCAATTTGTATCAATATTAAATGGTAATGGATTGGAGCCGTTAGCAGAAGCAGGCAAAAGCTGCATTAGTCCTCTTCCGCCTTTACCACCACCCCCTTGTGTTAGTAAGCCGACACCCCCTTGTGTTGGTAAACCGACACCCCCTTGCTATGGGTGCTATAGCACTTGCTATGGTAGGTAAATTAGGAATTGGCATGTACTGTATTACTTTCCTAAAGGAACAGCCGCTAATGGTACGGTTAATTCAGGATAGGACAGGCCCTTTCAATAATCCCCCTGTGGAAACCAAAATCAAGATCGAAAGTTTCTAGGTCCCCTCTTGCCAGGAAGTCAAATACTGGTTCTGCTCTTTAGTTAATTTCTCCAAACCCCAACCCATGGCTTTGAGCTTTAACCGGGCGACTTCTTTATCTAACTTTCCCGGTAAAGCATAAACCTGTGGTTTTAACCTACCTTGATTTTTTACTAGGTATTCGGCCGCTAATGCCTGGTCGGCAAACGACAGATCCATGACTTCGGCCGGATGGCCTTCGGCAGCGGCTAAATTAATTAACCGGCCTTCACCCAAAAGGTATAATTTCTTCTTCCCCAAAACATATTCTTGTAAAAACGGCCGGATGGTTTTTGGTTTCGGACACAATTTTTTTAAAGCCGCCACGTTAATTTCGCAATCAAAATGACCGGAGTTGGCCAAAATGGCCCCATCTTTCATTAAGCGAAAATGTTGAACATCAATGGCATTTTTATCACCGGTGACGGTGACAAAAATGTCGCCGATTTTGGCCGCCTCTGCCATGGTCATTACCCTAAACCCGTCCATTCCGGACGCCAGGGCTCTGACCGGATCGGTTTCCACCACAATCACGTTCGCGCCCATGCCGCTCGCCCTCCTAGCCACACCTTTGCCGCAATTGCCGTAGCCGACGATCACAAAAGCCTTGCCTGCCAGCAAAATATTCGTCGCCCGCAAGATCCCGTCGATGGTTGACTGGCCGGTGCCATAGTGGTTGTCAAACAAGTGTTTGGTGTCGCTGTCGTTAACGGCAATTACCGGCAGTTTTAAGGCTCCGTCACTACTCATTGCCCGCAACCGAATCACTCCGGTCGTGGTTTCTTCCGACGAACCCAGCATGCCTTTAATTTGGCCTGGTTTTTTTTGATGCAGCAGACTGACCAAATCGGCGCCGTCATCCAGGGTGATCTGCGGCCTGGTCGCTAAAACTTGGGCCAAATGCCGGTAATAAGTTTTACCGTCTTCGCCTTTGATCGCCCAAGTGGCAATACCAAAATCTTTGACCAAGCTGGCGGCGACGCTGTCTTGAGTCGATAATGGGTTGGAAGCGCATAAACTGATTTCCGCTCCCCCTGCCTTTAGGGCCAGCATCAAGTTGGCCGTTTCACTGGTAACATGGAGGCAGGCGCCCAAACGAATACCCTTTAATGGTTTTTCCTTGGCAAAGCGCGCTTTAATTAATTGAAGTACCGGCATTTGCCGGCCGGCCCAGGCAATTTTTAACTTGCCGGCAGGGGCTAATTTAAGATCACGAATATCGTAATTCATGGCCAAAGTTGACTTTATACCGTTTCTTAAATTGGGTCAAGGTGAAGTGATGGGTTTGGGTGCCGAATTTCTCCACGGTGTAAGCGGCGGCTAAAGCCCCCATCCGGCCGCAGACAGGCAGTTCCAAACCCTTGATAAACCCGGCCAAAAACCCGGCCCGGTAAGCATCGCCGGCGCCGGTCGGATCCACTGCCTTCTTGGCCTTGGCAATGGGAATCAAGATCTTTTCCCCACGGGTCATAATCAACGATCCCTTGGCTCCGCCGGTAGAGATAAGAATTGAGTGGCGCAGGATCTTGTCCTGAGTTAAGCCGCTGTTTTTTAAAAGCAGGGCAATCTCGTAGTCGTTGCCGATAATAATTTTTGCCGCCTTAATCCCCAATTGCAGCTCCTGCCGGGAAAAACGGGGAATTTGGACCGCCGGATCATACAAATAATTGGCATTGGCCTGGAGCGCCTGCCGGGCATAGTTGACCATCGCTCTCGGGTCGTTAGGGGTAATCACCAGCCAGTCTTTGCCAGTCAACTCATCTTTTAAAGACAATTTCACCGCCTGTTTCATCGCTCCGGAATAAAAACCCCACACCTGGTTATTATCCCGGTCGGTCATCGCCCAGCCGATGGCGGTTTTGTCTTTGACTTTTTTGATCAGCGAAAGATCAACGCCGGCTTTAACTAAATGCGACCGGTACGAACCAAAATCCGTTCCCACCGTCGCCGTCAGCTTTGGCCGCCAACCTAAAAGCGCCAAAGAGTAGGCCTGGTTGGCACCGGTGCCGCCAAAATGGCGGGAAAAAGTTTCCATCAAAAAACTGACATTTAAAATGTGGAGTTTTTCCGGCTGTAAATAATCGGCAAACCGGCCGGGCATGGACATGACCTGGTCAAAAGAGACCGAGCCGGTGACAAAAATATTCACCTTAATTTCCTCCCAACGGGCCTTGGCCTTTTAAAATTCCGGACAGCCCGCCGCTCATTTCCGCTAATTTTCGGGCCGCCACCTCCTGGCTTTTTTTGATCGCTTTGTTGATCATTTCCACGACCCGGTCGTTAGTCAAACCGTCAATTTCCAAAAGCTTAATTTTTTGGTCTCCGGAAATAACGATCCGGATATTATCTTCATTGATTTCGATTTCTTCCTGCGCCAGCTGTTTTTGAATCGCCATCGCTTGATCGCGCATCTTTTTGAGCTGGGCCAATTGCTTAATTTTATCAAACATAAATTTTAGTCACCCCCAATTCCAAATACTTCCTCGGCAGTCTTAATTATGTCTGCTTCCTGCACGCTCACCAGTTCTTCTATTTCTGGTTTAGCTGTCAAAAAAAACTTAATTTTTATCGGGGCGACCAACACCTTGGAAGCAATTTGTTCAACCAAACTCCGGTAGCGGTCTTCTTCCAACCGATCTTTATGAAATTGGTAGAAGACTTTAATCATTAAAAAGCCGTCCTGAAAACCGGCCGGCTCGGTTGCCCTCAGGAGGGCTTCCAGGCTGTGGTTAACCGGCTTGACCGCTTCCAATACCCGCGGCCATTTGGACAAGATCCCTTCATTGCCCGCCGGAGCTTTAGCGGAGGAGGGCTCTCCCGATTGGCTCCACTCTACAACCGCCAATTCCAAAGGCAAAGTCTCGATACTGCTGGTTTTTATTTCTCCGGCCGCGGTAATTAAACGCCCAAGCAGCAACTTTAAAATAGTGATGTCACTTAAAGCGGCAATGTCTTCGCCGCTATCTACCCCTAAACGCCTGAGTAGAACTTGGCGGAGGCGCTCGATCGCCGTCAGGATCAGCTGACGTGGCTGCGCCCCCTCTTCCCAGGCTTGCTGAAGCCATACGAGCGCCGGCTTTGTCTGTCGTTGGTACACCAAAACCAGCCAGTCGTCGAGTTGAAGCGGCTTGAACTTTACCGGGTGTTCCAGTAGTTTGACGGCATCGCGGAAGCTGCCGTCGGCGGCGGCGGCGATATCCGCCAATTTCTCATCTTTGACTTTTAAGTTTTCTCCCTTTGCCACCCGCTTTAACGACCGAAGCAATTCGGCCGGAGAGGCTTTAGTAAACCTGATCACCAAACAGCGGGAAACGACGGTTGCCGGCAATTTTTCCGCTTCGGTGGTGGCTAAAATAAACAAGGCGTGTTTCGGTGGTTCCTCTAAAGTTTTCAAGAGCGCGTTAAACGCTTCTTTGGTTAACATGTGAACTTCGTCGATAATGTAGACTTTGTATTTAAGCCGGCTGGGAGACAAATTAATTTTGTCTTTTAGCTCCCGAATGTCATCGATGCCCCGGTTAGAAGCGGCGTCGATTTCCAAAACGTCTAAAGCCGTACCCTTGGTGATCGACAGGCAGGAATCACAGCGGTTGCACGGTTCGGCACTGTCTTTACCGGGTTTAAGGCAGTTGACAGACTTGGCTATGATTCTGGCGCTTGAAGTCTTGCCCGTGCCTTTCGGCCCGGTCAACAACCAGGCATGAGGGGAAGATTTAGCTTTAAGAATTTCCCCCAAAGCGGCTCTGACCAAAGCCAGGTCCAGTTCGCTGATTTTTTGCGGCCGGTATTTTAAGTAAAAATTCATTGATGGTGAACCCCTAACAAATGTAACATGGCATGTTTAATTAAAAAAGAGAGACTATGGCCTGTCTTTTTCGCCTGGGCTTTACAAATCACGACATCCCCCAACCTAACGACGCCGTCCGGCCCGGGAGTAAAATCTTCCAAAGGAAAAGACAAAACGTCGGTCGGTTTATTGATCCGACGATGGCGCCGATTAAGCCTTTGGATCTGTTTCTCGCTTACAAACAAGATGTCGGCCATCACTTTCATAGCCACTGCCGGATAATCTTTAGCTCCCTATCTTCAATCGCGGCCAGTTCAGCCCGCCCCGCTTTCTCATAAATCACTTTTGCCTCAACTCGTTTTTTGGCTTCTTTTTGCAATGCGGCGATAACTTCCTCATCGGTCAAATTCTCTCTTTTGGCAATCCGCAAATTTTGCACTACCGCTAAAATGAGCCGCAGGGCGCCCACTTTGTCTGTGTTTCGTTCCCTCATCGCCATTTTTAAGGCAGTGTTAATTTTATCAACCAGACTCATTTTCTTTTCAGATGGTGTTTCCGCCTCCGTCTTAACTCCGCCATCTTTTCTTTTTTCCTGATGGCCGGTTTTTTGTAGAACTCTTTTTCTTTCAGCTGGGTTAACAGCTGGTCTTGAAGGACCAATTTTTTAAATTTCTTAATAATTTGGTCGGTCGACTCTCCGGGCTGGGCTTTAACAATAATCGCCACGTGCTCTCCACCTCCTTAAATTTCTTTGACTATATCAACAATTTCTTTGAGGGACAAGCCGGAAGCTTTAACTGCCGGGTTGTGTCTCGAACCATTAACGATTATATGCCGACTTTGGTGGAAAAACCAGCTGGCTTGGCTGTCCGCTTTAACCAGTTGGTCAAAAACGGGCTTCAAGTCGATTGCCGCCTTGGGCTGGGATTTAATCGAGACAAAGCCGGTTTTCGGCTCTTTTCTGACTACCAGACTAAAGCCCATCTTTTGCGCCAGCTTGGAGACTAAACTGTGCTGGCTCTCGACTGCCAAGCTTTTTCCCCAGCGCGAGGTAAAAATCTCGCCGGTGCCGATTTCCGCCTCGGCTTTAATTTTAATTAAGAAACCGGCCATGGCCGCGTCGAGTAAAATCAGGCCCTGGTACACCAGCTCTTTGTCATTTAAGCGGCCGGAGATTTTTAAATTATTAATTATTTCTGATAAACCCACGTCATAACGGTCGGCGCTGGACTCCGGCCAGAAACAATCGTCAAAATTATCGATCTCCACAATTAATTTAACCAGTCTTTCCAGGGCGCTTTGATGTTTTAAAGTGATGAATTTTTGGCTCTTTAAATAATTAAAGACCAGTTCTGCCGCCGCGGTTTTGGCGGTCAATTGATGATGGTCAAATTGCCCCATGCCGGTATCGACGTGAATGATGGTCGGATCGCTGTCGACCGCCTGGTTTTCATAAGTTCCGCCGGCCGGGACAAAGGCAAACCCCGTCTCGCTAAAATCCGGGTGAAATCTGACCAAAAGCCAAGCCGAGGCAATCGCGTCCAGGTCCGGAAAAATGTGGGTCACAATCATTTTTTTCGGCATAACACTTAATTAAGCGATCGTCTATTTAACTGTTACGCTAAATGATCAATCACTTCCTGAATTGACAATAATTCTGTTTTTATTTTTGTTCTGTCTTTCCATTCAATTTTATTCTTAGTTTTGGGCGAAACCACTAGGCGAACCGGAATGCCGATTAAATCGGCATCGGCAAACTTGACCCCGGCAGAAACGTCTGCCCGATCGTCGTATAAACCTTCAATGCCAACAGCAGTGAGCTGGTCATAAATTTCGTCGGCCGAGCGCTGTAAGTTAAGCAAATGGACTTGATAAGGAGCGATACTTTCCGGCCAAATAATTCCTTTGTCGTCGTGATGGATTTCGGCAATCGTCTGTAAAGTCCGGCCGATGCCGATACCGTAACAGCCCATGTAATATTTTTTCGCCCGGCCGTCTTTGTCAATAAATGTCGCCCCCTTCATCAAATCACTGTAGTGATAGCCCAACTGGAAAATATTGCCGACTTCGCTGCCTTTTTTCTCGACCAATTTCTGACCGTTTTCGGCAGTAAAACCGGCTTTGGCCAAAGCAATGTCCGCTTCGATGCCGGCTTTAAAATCCCGGTCGTAATTAACGTTAAGGTAATCTTGATGCTTGGCGTTGGCCCCGGTGTAAGCATTAACAATAGTTTTGAGAGACGGATCGGCCACTATCTTAACTTTTTGGTTTAAACCGATCGGTGAAATAAAACCAGGATAACTGTCTAAAGCAATAATTTCTGCTTCGGTGGCATGGCGCAGGCTGTAGGCTTTAACGACATTTTTTAACTTGACCTCATTAACTTCCAAATCACCCCGCACCACTCCCAAAATAAAATTACCTTTTTCGTCCACCATCATTAAATCTTTAAACTGCTGCCACAAAGGCAAGCCGTGTAATTTGACTCCATCCTCCATAGTCGGACCGCGTTTGGCCGCGACTGGTTTCATTGGTTTTTGGGTTTCGCCAATGTTTTTCGGCTCCAGCTTAAACTTGGCGATTTCTTCGTGAGCACAGTAATTGCCGGCAGTAAAATATTTCGATTCGCCGGCAGAAGTTTCGGTGACAAACTCGTGGCAGTACTCGCCGCCGATGTAGCCGTTGTCCGCTTCAACCATATCTGTTTTTAACCCCAAACGCTCAAAAATGCGGCTATAAGTCTTGGCCATAAGCCGGTAGGTTTTTTTAAACTCGGCCTCATCCCGATCAAACGAGTAAGCGTCTTTCATCACAAACTCGCGCACCCGCAGCAACCCGCCCCGGGCCCGCAGTTCGTCGCGAAACTTGGTCGAAAATTGATACAAATTAAACGGCAAATCTTTGTAGCTTAATTTAAACCGGCGCGTGAGCTCAACGAACATTTCCTCGGCCGTACCGCCCAAAGCAAACTCGGCTCCCCGCCTGTCCTTAACTTTCATCAGCTCAAAGCCGGTCGAAGTCGTCCGGTTGGTTTCCTGCCACAGTTCCAACGGGTGTAAAACCGGGACAATCATTTTTTGCGCCCCGGATGAATCCATTTCTTCCTCAATAATCTTCATGATTTTGTCGGAAACGCGTTGACCCAAAGGCAGAAAGTAATACCGGCCGGCGGTCGATTCGCGGATAAAGCCGCCCCGGTATAATAACTTATGACTCTCTACCCGGTAATCGCGCGGCGCTTGTTTCTCGGTCTTCCCGAACAGTTGTGAATAACGCATTAACCTACTTTAGCAAATCAGGGGCTACGGCGCCACCAGCCGGCGGATATCGTTGACGGTAATCAGTACCATCAGGCCGATGAGTAAAGCCATGCCGACCAAATGCACCGCTTGCTCAAATCTGGGTTTGACCCGGCGGCGGGAGACCGCCTCGATGATCACAAACACCAACCGGCCGCCGTCAAGGGCCGGCAGAGGCAGGAGGTTTAAAATCGCCAGGTTAATCGATAAAATCCCGGTAAACTGGAGCACTGCCAAGAACCCCTGTTCGCCGGCGCTTTTGCTGATCTGGTAAATACCGATCGGTCCGGCAACAGCTTGAGTGTTGATTTTAGCCAAAGACGATAAAATTTCTTTGCCCCAAGCCCAGGCTTCCTTGGTGCCGTAAATTACGCCGCGGACCGGCCGCTGCCAAACCGGGTAGAAAACAAAGTCAACATTGGTAATCCCCACCCCCAAGGCTCCCTGCCCTTCGGGCGTGTCTTCGGCCAAGCGGGGCGTGGCTTCAAGCGGCCGATCGCCTACCTGAAGGCTGATCACTTGGCCGCGGTGAGCGTTGACATAGTCAATAAACGCCTGGGTATCGGCAAAACCGGTAATTTTATCGTTGGCTTTAAGGCCGGCGCTTTCTGCCGGCGAGCCGGGAGCGACGCCGGTCACGGTCAAATAGTCCACCGGCTCGGGAATTCCCAGTTTGGTGTAGATTGCCCCAAACAAAACTACGCCCAATAAAAAATTCATCGTCACTCCGGCTAAAAGCACCAGCGCCCGCACCGATTTTTTTTGAACAAAGAAAGATCGATTTCCAGCCGCTTGATCTTCGCCCAGCATCCGGACAAAACCGCCAAAAGGCAACAGGTTGATACTGTAAACAGTTTCGCCAATTTTGCCACCCAATAAGCGCGGCGGGTAGCCGAAACCGAACTCTTCGACTTTGATGCCGTGGCGCTTAGCTGACCAAAAATGCCCCAGTTCGTGAACCAAGATTAAAACGGATAAAATGATTAAGAAAGTTAAAATTGACCCCATTACAAACTCAACAGTTCTTTGGTTTTACCTTGCTCCAAACTATCCAGCCGGCCATGGAACTCGTCAACCAGCGTTTGCAGCTGATCGTAATTACTATGAATGTCGTCTTCGGACACGCCCGGCTGGTTTTTCTGATCATCGATGTTTTTTTTCAAATCGACGCGAATTTGCCGCAGCATCCCCCGGCCGGCTTCAACTTTTTGCTTAACCGCTTTGACCAATTCCCGACGCCTTTCTTCGGTTAAAGAGGGAACGTGCAAGCGGATCGCCGTTTGGTCGACGACCGGATTAAGATTAAGACCCGACGCCTGAATCGCTTTGGCCACTTTTTCGATGACGGTTTGATCCCAAACCTGAATCATCAGCGTTTGCGGATCAGGGGTAGTGATCGTCGCTAATTCTTTCAGGGTTAAGGTACTGCCTTCGTAAGCCTCTACCCGCAGTTCCTCGACCAGCGACGGTCGGGCCCGGCCGGTGGATAAGGTCGCCAAATCATCTCCGGCCAGAGCAATGACCTGGCCCATTTTCTGCCGCCCGGTCTCTTGCCAGCTATTATTCATACTTTCATTCTGGCAATCTCGGCCACGACGATTTTTTCTTTGACTTTGACGGCCACTTCGGAGATTAAATCGGCGATGGTTTTGCCGGCATCGCGGACATAGGCCTGTTTTAATAATTTGGCCGGAGTTTTCGCCTCCATGCCGGCAACCTGCAGGGCCAATTCCTTACCCAGGGTTTGAAATTCCTGGGAGCGGGCGACAAAATCGGTCTCGCAGGTAAGCTTCACCAAACTCCCCAGTTTGCCGTCGTGATGGGCATAAGTAAAAACTTGGCCTTCGTTGGTGGCTTTATCTTCCCGGTCGGCTAATTTTTCCGCACCCCATTTTTTTAACAATTGGGTCGCTTTGACTACGTCGCCCTGGGCTTCGGTTAAGGCTTTTTTGGCCTCCATGATCCCCACGCCGGTTGTCTCGCGCAAAGATTTAATTTGACTTAGACTGATTGGCTCGGCCATCTTGAGCTGCCTGGGCTAATTTAGAAACAATCAATTTGATCGATCTAACCGCGTCGTCGTTGCCGGGAATGACGTAATCCACCAAGTCCGGATCGGCGTTAGAATCCACCAGGGCAATTACCGTGATGCCTTTGGTGCGCGCCTCGCGGACGGCGGCAATTTCCTTTTTAACGTCAACCACAAAAATTGCCTGGGGCAACTCGGTTAAACTCCGCAAACCACCGACGAAACGGTTCAACTTGTCGATTTCCCGGTCAAACAAAACGTTTTCTTTTTTGGTATAAATTTTGAGTTCGCCTTTTTGTTTTTTAGTTTCTAATTCAGCCAAGCGCTCGATGCCTTTTTTGATCTGTTCCCAATTGGTAATCGTCCCGCCCAGCCAGCGCATGTTGACAAAAGGAATGTTGGCTTTAACCGCTTCCTCTTTGATAATATCCGCCGCCTGACGCTTGGTGCCGACAAAAACTATCTTTTTGCCTTCACTAATCAGATCTCTGACAAAAATCATCGCTTTAACCAGACCGGCAGCGGTTTTTTCCAGATCAAAAATGTGCACTCCTTCTTTTTTGGCGTAAATATACGGCTCCATCTTCGGATTCCAGCGGCGGCCCTGGTGACCGAAGTGACAGCCGGCCTCAAGCAGTTCTTCTAAACTGACTTGGTACTCTTTCTTAGCTAAGGTTTTTTTAACCATAAGGGATTTTAAACCGCCCGGAGTAAATTTTCAAGGAGACAAACCACGGTCACCGGCCCGACGCCGCCGGGAACGGGAGTAATCGCTCCGGCGACGGCTTTGATCGAATCAAAGTCGACGTCGCCTTTGGGCCAACCGATGTCAATGACCACGGCACCGGGTTTCACGGTTTTGATTAAATTTTCCCGCCCGCAGGCAGTAATTAGAATATCCGCTTGGTGGCATTTTTCTTCTAGGTTTTTAGCTTTTGAACTGATCGCTGATACCTGAAACCTAGCCGCTAATTGCTTGCCAATCATCCCTCTTCCCACCACCAGCACGTTACCACCCCGGGGTGGTAACGTAGCTAAAATTTTCTCCACGGCTTTGACCGTTGCCGGGATAAACTTCGAGTCCGGCCGCAAACCATCGACATCTTTTTCCGGTGCGATTTTTAACACCAGCTTGTCCCAATATTTTTCAAACTCCTGACCGCGGTAGCCCGGACGCTGGATCAAAATACCGTGGATCGAATCATCCTGGTTCCATTTCCCAATCATCGTCTCGTCTTTGCTTTGGATAAATTTAATCCCCAGGCGCTGCGCCGCCTCGGCTTTTAACCGGGCATACAGTTGACCGGCCGCATCATCTTTAAATACCAATACCGCCAAGCAGGGAGTGATGCCGAAAAACTTCAGACGCGCTTCAATTTCCCGGGCAATTTTAACTCCGTCAATAATCATATTCCGGGGAGTGGAAATTTTTTGGCAAAAACCTTAACCCTTGCTCTTAACCCGGCTAAAAATTTATCTTTACCTAACCATTCAATCGTGGTTTTATCGTTAGCTAAATTTTGATCCTTAAAATAATTAACCACCTGTAAAATCCACCCGGCAATCTTAACCATTTCTTTGGCTTTCATCCCTCTGGTGGTTAAGGCCGGCGTGCCGAAACGCAAACCCGAAGGATAAAAGGGCGAACCGGTATCGTAAGGCACCGTATTGCGGTTGGCAATGATACCGGCTTTTTCCAGAGCCCAAGCCACCACCCAACCGGTCAAACCCACGTTTCTTAAATCGACTAAAACCAGGTGTTTGTCTGTCCCGCCAGAAACGATGTTTAAACCCCCTTTTTGCAGTTCGGCCGCCAACACCTTGGCGTTCTTGACAATCTGAAAGGCATATTTTTTAAATGCCGGAGTTTGCAATTCTTTGGCAGCCACGGCAATGCCGGCAATCGAGTGCATGTGCGGTCCACCCTGCAAACCGGGAATGATCGAAAAATTAATCGCGTCGATAAGGGTTTTTTTGGCTACGATTATTGCTCCCCGGGGGCCGCGCCAAGTTTTATGGGTAGTAAAAGTCACCACGTCTGCCCAGGGAAACGGCGACTGCATTGCCCCGGCGGCAATCAAACCTGCCTCATGGGCCACGTCGGCCAAATATAAGGCCCCAACTTTATGGGCGATTTGGCTTAATCTTTTATAGTTAATCTCTCTGGGATAAGCCGTCCCGCCGGAGATAATCAGTTTTGGCCGGTACTTTAACGCCTGTCTGGCAATTTGGTCATAGTCAAACACCAAGGTCTTTTTAGACACATGATAAAACTGAACTTTAAATATCTTGGAGACAAAAGTAATTTTCTTGCCCGGCATATGCCAACCGTGAGATAAGTGGCCGCCGTCGGGTAAATACATGCTCATAATTTTATCGCCGGCCTTTAAAAGTGCGTTGTATACTGCCAGGTTGGCTTCACAGCCGGAATGAGGCTGGACATTTACCCCCCACTTGGTTTTATCCAAGCCAAAAGCCTGTAAAATCCTATTCCGGCAAATACTCTCCACTCTGTCCACATTGGCATTACCTTGATAATAACGCCGGTTAGGATAACCCTCGGCATACTTGTTCATGAGACAAGAACCAACCGCTTTCATGACCGCCGCCGAAGCAAAGTTTTCCGACGGAATCATTTCTAATTCCTCTCTTTGTCTGGTTTTCTCGCGCGCAATGATTGAAAAAATTTGATCCATTATTTCCCCCTGATAAACTTACTTTATCACACCCAAGCTAACACAGTACACCGGCATATTTTCCGGCACCGGCGCATACCTTCCCACCACTTTCAAATTACCATTAGCTTTAACTTCATTGACCAAACCGGTTAACCAACTCATAAATTGTTCTTTCGACATTCCCTTATTTTTCAAATAACCTCTTAACTCTTGGCTTTTTTTAGACATTAATTTTTTCGCATTGACACAATCATGCGCAATTAATTGAACCGTAGCGGCTAAATCCACCGGCAAGTCAGTCAAAGCTGTAAAATCATTCTGAAATAATAAATCTGGCAGTAAACTTAACAGCCAAGTTCTGGTATCAGCATTAATACTTCTTTCCCGGAAAGATTCATAAATTACTTCCTGGCAATATTTTTGAAATTTTTCGACAATTAATTCTTTCTCGTTGCCCGCTAAAACTCCGGCTGTTTTTACCAAATAATCCAACTTTTTGACTTTATTCTCTTTCAACCAATTAATCTCAAAAGCACTGAAACCTGCTTGCCGTAAATCCCGAAAATCTTCAAAAATCGTCCGGGCGACCACATCATCATGTCTAATATTCTTTACAAAATACTCTAACGGTTGGCCTAAAAATTCACTGGAAATGAACGGCTTTTCCCCGGTCGCCATCGTTCTTAAAACTGACATAAACGGCGGCGCGTAAGACGCCCGCTTGTCTCCGGCCGCCAACCGGTGACTTAACCACTTGGCTAAAAACATATCTTTTTCGTTTAACCGGCAATCCAAACCAGCCAAATCAACATTCCTCTTGCCCAATTCATCTTTTAACCAATAAAGTAAACTGACCGGTTCATTGATGCCAAACTTTTCGCCGTAAACATCAAATAACTGGCTTACCGAGGGTACAAATTCTGTCATTTCCTCCGGATAACTGTGCCAGTAAACGCTGAAAAAGGCCAAGCTTTCCTGCCGCTCGGTATAAGGTAAATTCCACTTCAATCGAGCCAACCTCATTAAACCGGCAACAAACAGACCACCTAAATAATCATGCCCGTCTTTAATATGCTTATCAATCTGTAAGTGATCGTGAGTAAAAGCGTCAAACATCAAGACACTGGTCGAATCCACTAAATCTTGGCCGCTAAACGAAGATAGGGATAAATCATAAGCTGAACCGACAATAACATTATTACCTACATGGGCCAAGTGTTGACGGTTATGGTCGGAATTTTGCGGATCAGTCAGTTTTGCCTGAAACCATTCCGGCACCAAGTTTTCCGCTGCCAAAGCGGCATGATGCCAAGCCACGGGAATCAACTGATCAATAAAATTAAATTGTCTTTCAAATCTCCTGCCCAATCTTCCTGATTTATCATGAATATAGTCAGTAAAATGCTGTTGAGTAATACAATTTTCCAACTCGCCTAAAAAAGTTCTGGCAACTACCAATCTGGCAATTTCTGAATCGGGTAGTTCAACTGGCCCGGCCCTAACTTCCATTTGTTCCATTCGTGTTAAAATACCCTCATGCTGGATATTAAGGTCAAAGCCAAAACCGCTCTCATCCTCGGTTCCGGCTGGGATAAAATTTTAACCCAAGTCAAAATCATAAAATCATGGGATTATAGCCAAGTTTTCTCGGTTAAGTCAACCGTGCCGGGGCATGAGGGTAAATTAATCTACGGCACGCTCGCCCAGAAACCGGTACTAATCATGTCCGGCCGGTTTCACATTTACGAAGGTCACAGCGCCTTCAAAGCCACCGAACCGATTCGCTTATTAAAAGAATTGGGCATCACCACCCTGGTTACCACGGCCGCAGTCGGCGGCTTAAACCCCAAATATCAAGTCGGCGATTTTGTGATTTTAAATGATCTGCTCACCCTGTTTTCCCCGACGCCTTTGGTTGGGGCAAAATTCCAGGACATGTCCCAAATTTATGACGCGCGGCTGCAACAATTGGCGGTAAAGGCAATGACCGGCCTAGAACTCAACTGGCACAAAGGCGTTTATGTTTACTACCACGGCCCGCAGTACGAAACTCCGGCCGATAAAATGGCCCTGCGCCACTTGGGGGCGGATATCGTCGGCATGAGCACCGTACCCGAAACCACCATGGCCAAGTATTTAGGCCTAAAAGTTTTGGGCTTAGCCTTGGTCACCAATTTGGCTTTTGTCAAACACGATCATCGGGAAGTTTTAGCTCAATCCGAAAAAGCCGGGGCTAAAATGAGTTTACTCTTGGAAAAAATCGTTTCCCTGCTATAATCACCTAAATTTAATTCCCCTGCCCCGAAGTTTTTATGTTACCAGATTTTAAAATCAATCGGCGCATTCCTGAAGCTCGACAAGTTGATTTTATTAGTAGTCCTGATTGGCCTAAAGTCCAAGAACTATATCAAGAATATGAACCATGGAAGCAAGCATTAACAAATGGGGAAATTCTAGCGCATACTGCTATAGAATATTCGATAATTTTATTTAGTCATGGTTTTCAGGCCAGGGGTGAAGGAAATTATGGCATTGCGGCTATGACTATTTGGCGACCAGGAGTTCGAGTCGATGCTGATGGGAAAATTACTCTTCGCCCAGCTGATGAAAAATTAAGACTGCCGGAAATTGCCGTTTTTAAACCAGAATTAGCTAATAAATTTGTAGAAATGATGGTAATAGGCCACAACTCACTTTTTAGGCAAAAAAAAAGCAACGGCCATGCCGAACGTCAATCAGCAGAAAAAACAGCTAACATTTGGCTTCATATTCCTGATGAGAACGTTGATTCATATATGGCCGAATTGGAAACAAAGGATGAATTAACTTTTAGAGAAGCGCCAGATATAACACCAGGAGTTGGACTCGTTACCACTCTTGAACCCTGTCCTGGATGTTCAGAGATGATTATTACTGCCGGTTATGACTGGGTTTTAAGTTTAAATGAAGATAAATCTCACGGCGCTTTACATCCAGACAGAATTGGTGGCTTAGGTTCTGGATGGTTGGAGTTAGCCGAAAAAAGCGGCATTAATATTTTATTTTCCCAGGAAGATGACACAGCGAATCAAATGACCTACTTACCTAAAAATCTGGCTACCTTAGTTGCCAGATTATTTTTCGAAACCAGAACAGAATTGGACACAAAAATAGGCGAAGGCGGCGTTTTTAAGCAAATTCCCGGTGTAAAACAAAAACCTTAATGATTACTCCCACTCCATGGTTGCCGGCGGCTTGGTGGTAATGTCATAAACCACCCGGTTGATACCCGGGACTTCGTTGACAATCCTGGTCGAAACTTTGGCCAAAAGATCATAGGGTAAACGGGTCCAGTCGGCCGTCATCGCGTCAACACTGGTCAATGATCGGATGGCAATCATTTCGTCGAAGCTGCGGCCGTCACCTTTGACACCGGTTGTTTGTAAGGGAACGTAAATCGCCTCAGTTACCCAAATACCTTCGGGCAATTTAAATTTTTTGGCTTCCTCCTGCAAAATGGCTTCAGCTTGCCGTAAACGCGCTAACCGCTGCCGGGTAACTTCACCACGAATCCTGACGGCTAAACCCGGACCGGGAAACGGCTGGCGGGAAATTACGGCTTTGGGCAATTTCAGCTTCGCGGCTGTCTTCCTCACCTCATCTTTGTATAAATCCCGCAGGGGTTCGATCAATTCCAGGTTCATTTTTGCCGGCAGGCCGCCGACGTTGTGGTGGGATTTAATCGTCTCGGCCGCATCGTGGAGTTTGGCTGATTCGATCACGTCCGGGTAAATCGTTCCCTGGACTAAAAACTTCGCTTGCCATTTTTTGGCCTCGGCCTCAAAAATTCTAATGAACAGCGCGCCGATAATCTTTCTTTTCTTTTCCGGATCGGTCGCACCCTTTAATGCTTTTAAAAACTTATCTTCCGCCCTAATGACAACTAAAGACTTGCCAAAAGCTTTACTTATTTGTTTCGTTTCTCCGGTACGCATTAGCCCGGTATCCACATAAACACAACGTAAATTTCTGCCGATCGCCTTATAAACAATCGCCGCGGCGGTTGCCGAATCGATTCCGCCGGACAAACCGCAAATCACTTTTTGATTCCCGACTTGCTCTTTAATTAATTGAAGTTGATTGTTTAACCATTTAAAGTGATCCCAGGATTTTTTCGCTTTACAAATTTTAAATAAAAAGTTGTTCAAAATTTTCATTCCACTTGGCGTGTGGACTACTTCCGGGTGGAATTGAACCGCGTAAAGATTGTTTTTACTCATGGCGGCATTGGGCACGTTTGTTGATGAACCAAGATTAATAAATCCGGACGGCAATTTTAAAACTTGATCGCCGTGACTCATTAAGACCGATTGTTTATTCCCAACTTTCGCAAACAATGGTGATTGTCTTAATCTGGCATTAACAATGCCGAATTCCTTTGCCTTGCCGACGCCCACTTTGCCTCCCAAAACTTTCCCCATTAGCTGCATGCCATAACAAATACCCAAAACCGGAACGCCTAAATTAAAAACTGTTTTGTCAATGGACGGCGAACCGGGCAAGTTTACAAAGCTGGGGCCGCCGGATAAAATTATTCCTTCCAAGCCGGGTTTAGTTTTTAAAGTCTTTAGCGCTTCTTTGTAATTGACTATCTCGCTGTAAACCCCAAGCTCCCTGACCCGTCTGGCAATTAAATGACAAGTTTGCCCGCCGAAATCTATCACGACAATCATTTGAGTACCTTCTTAACTAATTGCTGTAAATCATTATCGTTATGAATAAAGTCAATTTGAGTGGTGTCGATATCAATCAGCCGAACTTTATGCCTGATTAACTTCTTCACTACCATTGCCAAGCTTGACTCTAACCCAAGTAAGTATTTGGCAGTATAGTGCCTTAATTCGAATTGCCGGCGGCGGCGCTTTATCCTCTTTAAAATCGTTTCAACTGGAGTGTTTAGATTAATAATCAGGTCAGAAAATCTGGCCGTAGGTAATAATTCATCGTGGATTGACTTATAAAGTTTCCATTCATTGCTGGTCAAATAGCCGCTGATTAACCGGCTGCGGGCATAAACAAAACTCATCGGCAAGCCGCTATCGACAATGACATGATGGCTTTTTAATTGGTGAGGAATTTTGCGCTCCAACTTCAGTCGTTCATAGAAAAACCACAAATCTGAGGCCAACGACCAACGCGACCGATCGTTTAAAGCCAGCGGGAAGAACGGGTTCACCCGAAACAAGCTATCAGCCGGAATTTGTTTGGCTTTCAACCGCTGGCCCAATAATCTAGTGAGGGTACTTTTTCCGGAAGCAATGTTACCAATAATCGTAATAAATTTATTTTTGCTCATAGAGACTGTGCGGCTTGGACTCGGCCCAGGCGGCCGGGGAGATTTGGATAAATTTGGCTTTTTGTTTTAACTCCCTCAAATTTTTAGCCCCTAAATAAGCCATGCCCGATCTTAACCCGCCGATTAATTGAAAAACAACCTCGGCCAATTTGCCTTGATACTCCACCAGGCCTTCGACGCCTTCCGAGACAAATTTTTTGGCGGCTTTTTCCTGGCCATAACGCGAGGCACTACCCAATTTCATCGCCGCGCTTGAGCCCATTCCCCGGTAAGTTTTAAATTTTTTACCCTTGATGGTGACTAATTTTCCCGGTGCTTCATCGGTCCCAGCCAAAAGCGACCCGAGCATGACCGAATCGGCCCCGGCGGCCAAAGCTTTAACTATATCCCCGGAGGTTTTGATACCGCCGTCGGCAATGATTTTCTTCTTGTATTTTTTGGCGGCCCGAACACAGTCGATCACTGCCGTCAGCTGCGGTACGCCCATACCGGACATAATCCGGGTGGTGCAGATCGAACCCGGTCCCATCCCGACTTTAACAACATCGGCCCCGGCATTAAATAAATCTTTCGCACCTTCATAAGTAGCCACGTTACCGGCAATAATTTCCACCCCGGGGTGGAATGTTTTAATCCTACGAATTGCCTCAATCACGTGCTTAGTGTGGCCGTGGGCGCTATCCACGCAAATTTCTTTGGCACCGGCATTAATCAATGCTTTTACCCGTTCTTCAAAATCCGGCCCGACGCCGACGGCCGCGCCGCAATTAACTTTTTGTTTTAATACCCAAGCAATTTGATCAGCTTGTTTAACAATCGGTAAATTGCGGTGAATTATGCCGTAACCGCCTAACTTGCCTAGGGCAAGAGCCATCTCTTTTTCGCAAACCGTATCCATCGGTGAAGCAATGATCGGTATTTTATCTTCAAGGTCTGTCCTTGAAGGCGTCACTTCCGAATAGTTCGGCAAAAGCAAAACATCGTCGTAAGTTAAATAAAGCTTAGTCATTGATAAAACTCGCTTTCCGGGCAGTCTCGTTAGCCCGGATTAACTCAACTTGGGTTAAAACCTCGTTTTGCAGCAACCGCCTAAATTCTTCCCGTAAATTGACCTGCTGCATTTCCGGGCCGTCGGTGTTCAGGGTAAACTTCACCCCATGATCAATTAAACTGGTAAAAATTTTCTTAAATTCCGAATAATCTTTAACCACTTTGGTATTAATATTGGAAGTCGGGCAAATCTCCAGCACCGTCTTGGTTTGGGCCAAATAACGCATCAGTTTAACATCTTTTACGCAAGCAATCCCGTGGCCGATCCGGTCCGGCTTCAGTTCCCGGACTACCTCCCACATTTCGTTAACGTCCGGCGTTTCACCCGTATGAATGGTAACGCCCAAACCCGCCGCCTTAGCCTCTTTAACCAATCCCTTAATCATTTTGGCTTTAATCTGGCCGTCGTATGATCCGGCCAAATCAATGCCGACTACCCCCCGGCTTTTGTATTTAATCGCTTTCTGGACAATAATCCGATTGGCGGCTAAGGGCAGGCGGCGATCCATACACAAAATCACCCCGGCACGGACGGGGTACTTGAGCATCGCCCGCTCCATTCCCTGCAGGGAAAAGACGATGGTGTGGTCTAAATCCCGCTCGCCTCGGCGGTTTCTGTAAATCGGGTTATAGCGCAGTTCCAATGTCGTAATGTTGTTTTTGCGGAACGCCCCGGACACCGCCGTTTCCATGGCCGTAAACATCGCTTCCGGCGAAGACTGGATCAACTCGGTCAGCTCAAATTTTTTTAAATAGTCATTTAAATTTTCTTTGTGCTGAAGAGTAATCATTTTCTCAAACTGCCAGTAATCTTTGGTGGGCAGTTTAATCCCCTGATTATGGGCCATTTCCCACAGCATGGTCGGCGACACCGATGCCCCCACGTGAGTATGTAATTCGGTTAATTCCAGTTTGGCTAACCAGTCCATAACACTACCTGATTTAATTTAGTAATGGTTTTCACCCGAACACAGGAAAACACTTTGACATCTAAGCTTTTAACTAGCTCCAACCCGCCCTGGAAAACTTTGTCAAACAGAACGGCAAACCCGACGACTTTTACCTCCCGCTCCTGCAAGCCTTTGACGATTTTGTAACCGGTTTCGCCATTGGCACAAACGTCGTCTAAGACCAACACCCGGTCGCCTTTTTTGACAAACGATAGATTAATGCCGGAAAAAACGTCGACGCCGGCGGTCGAGGTGGTAAACGAGCGGACTTCCTGACGGTAAACGTCTTTCCAGGAAGCGGGAATATTTTGGTCTTTGCGGGAACTATGCAGGCGGATGTTTCCACCCAGTTCAATCGCTACCGCCGTCGCCAGGTAGTTACCGGAATGGGGAATGCCATGGACGACTTCGACTTTGTCTTTTTTAAAATAGGCGGCAATTGTCTGCGCCGCCGCTTTGAGTACCTTCGGTTTCATCCGCAAATTAAAACTGGGAACGGAAATATACCCCTTCTCCGCGTCCAAAACTCGGGCTTCAGCTAAAAACTCTGCTTTCAAGTCCATAGACTATTATACTTAAGCAGCTATCAACAATCAATTTAGTCTTAAGGTGACACCACTTTCGTTACACCTTGGTTTAGATAAAGATTAACTCTCTCCTGCGGGGTTTGGTAATTTAAGGATTGGTGCGGCCTAACAGTGTTGTAAGTGATTAAGAATTGCTGCAGCCAGTCGTTTAACTCACCAATATGTTCCGGTTGTTCTTCCAGCCAATAGTAAAACTCATCCTGATCTGTCCGAAACGAACGTTCAATCACGGCATTCTCGTTGGGACTGTTTTTATGGATGTAGTAATGGTCAATTAAGTGTTTCTCACAGGCTTCCTGAAAGCTCCTTTGAAACTCCAGGCCGTTATCCGTCTGGATGTATTTAATCGGAAAAGGAAACCATTTGAGAAAAAATTCCAGGGCCAAGGCGGCTGACTCATCGGTAATGTCCGGCAGGAGGACTGCCAATTTGTAGCGGGAAAGAATGTCAATGGCGCCATACTCGTAGACGGTGTGGGGCAGGCCGGATAACTCCGGGGTAACGTGTTTCGTGTCCATCTGGATATATCCTAACTCATGAGTGTTAGTTGGCCGCATACAGGCTCCGTTTTGGAATCTTGGCCGAAGATAATTGGTTTGGGGTTTGACTCGGCCTTTCTTTAACAGCAGGCGGTGGATTGTCCGGTAAGAAACTGGCAGGGATAACTTGAAGCGTAATTTTCTGGCTCCCCAGTGATACTGTTTTTGCAGCAACAAGGTTTTGGTTTCCAACTCCGAAGTAATCTTCCTGTGGATGGTTTTTGGCCTGGTGGAGCGACGTTTGACCCCATGCCAATGGTAGCCCGGAGCATACAGTCTTCTGCCCCGTTTTAACCAACGATAAACTGTCGGCCGGGAGACACCCAAGTGGTTGGCAGTTGCCGAAACAGAGTTGAGGTTTTTGAAGGTGGTAATGATCGCTTTGATTGAAACCCGCATGCATTTATTACTAGTGTAACAAATGCCATGTCACCTTAAGCGGCCAGTTTCCTCAAGGCCCTACAAGGAGAAACCTTGCAGGTCTACTCCCGCAGCCGCGCCTCGTACTTCAACTCGCCCCTGTCCTTGTAAGTTTCGACTTTAACCAAACCACTATCCACCATGAGCTCGTTGACCAATTTACCCTCCTGACAGCCTTCAGGATTATTTTTCAACCCTGGTTTTGATCGATGATAACCCTTAAGCATATAATCGTGCGGTAAAAAATTTGGCGTTGATTCACAATCGATCCAGACCCAGGCTAAAAGCCGACCATATTGCCCGTCATCTTCCCGGTCATATTCCAGATAAACTTTTTTACCAGAAGTTAAATCATCTAGTTTTTCCTTGGCTTTATCAAAATCTGCCTTGCCCCGTTCCGGCGCGTTAATGCCGATCAACCGCACACTCTGTCCGTTTTCCAAATATAAATTGTCCCCGTCGATTACGCCTCCCACCATTGCACTTTTAGGAAATACCACCTCGTTCTCGTAAAAGTTTTTGGTTTGAAATAATTTCTCCGGCTTCCAGTCCAAAGTATTCGCCAGCAACAAACCGCCAATCAATACCCCAGGCACTCCCAGTTTCTTCAGCCGCTCGCGCGTGATGCGCTTCATTAACTAAATCATACACCTTCAAGGATTATCCTTGCAGGTCCAATTCCGTTACGTTTTCCCAATGTTTGATTTTCTCGACCTCATGTTCCAAATCCAGCCACACCCCGATCACGTCGATCCGGCACGGGACTTCACCCAAACCGTTTTTCGTTAAATATACCTGCGCCATATTTTTCACTTGCTGGTATTTATTCCGGTTGATCATCTCCCACGGTTCGCCGTACTGGTCACCGGTTTTCGTCTTCACCTCCACAAACACAATTTTCGGTCCGCCCTGGGCGGACCGTTTTTCTCTGGCAATAATATCGATCTCTCCCCACCGGGTATGAAAATTCCGCTCCAAAATCTGATAGTCTTTTTTTCTTAAAAATTGCGCCGCCGCGTCCTCCCCGATCGCCCCGACTTTTTTGTTGTCCCGCTTCATTTAAACGGGTTGCCGTAAATCATCAAGGCCAAGATTGCGTGGCCGGCTACCGAAGCAAAAAACAGATACCACCACCAGCAATGCGTCCGGTAAAACTTTTTGTACCACTCAAACCGCACCAGCCAGGCAAATAGTTTCGGTCCGGTCAAACAGCGGCAGGAAAAAAACACCAGAACGATAGCCGCTAAATTCAACCAGCCCAATAGGTAAACAATTTTAGCCAAAACCAGGCCGTTAATCATAATCACGCCGCCAGCGGCTCAATCTTCAACTTTTCCTCAATGGTTTCAATCCGGTCTTCGTGGACATTAACCTGCCGCTTCATGTCTGCCAAAACAATATTTTCTTCCCGTATCCCTTTTAATTCCCACATTACTTCGGCAATGTCTGTTTTAGTCGCCAACTTTTTTTCGTCAATCACCTGACCGATTAAATTGCTTAAAACCTGATTGTCTGTTTTTGGGTTCTGTTTCTTGGTTCCGGCCATAAGTTCATTAAAGAGCGTGTAAAGTTCCCTGTCAACACTCTGCCGCCGCGTCCTCCCCAATCGCCCCAACTTTTTTATTATCGCTTTTCATAAAATTATTCTAACAAGTTAAATTGCGCGAGACCAATTTAACGCCGCAATTAATACAAATTTTTAGGAGCGCAGCAACGCGTCTGATGGCGCCAGCCATTCAGACAGCTGTGAGCACCTAGAAAATTTCGTATAATGAGGCGTTTGTCGAGCGAAAATTCATGCTCTCATCCGGTACTGCAGCGCCTCGGCCACGTGGGAGTACTCGATCAGATCCGCTCCGGCCAAATCGGCAATGGTACGGGAGACTTTGATCACCCGAAAATAGCTCCGGGCAGACAACTGCCACTTGTCCGTCGCCTGCAGCAGCAACCGCTCGGCGTCCGGAGTAAGCTCGCAAAATTTTTTAATCTGCTTGTTTTTCATCTCGGCGTTGGAATAGATTTTTTCTGCCTTAAATCTTTGCTCCTGAACGCTTCTGGCTTTGATAACGCGCTTTCTTACCACCTCGGATGATTCCACCTCTAAGGTGAAAGAAGTTCCCACCTTAGAGGTGGAGATATTCTGCCGCAATTTTTCCACTTCCACAAAGGGCACGTTGACGTGCAGGTCAATCCGGTCCAGAATCGGCCCGCTCATCCGCTTTTGGTAATACAAAATCGCTCCGGGCAAACAAGTGCACGGCTTTTTCGGGTGGTTTAAATAGCCGCAGGGACAGGGATTACTGGCGGCCACCAGCATAAATTGCGCCGGAAATTTGACACTCCCGGCAACGCGGACAACGTTGACGACGCCATCCTCCAATGGTTGGCGCAAAGCCTCCAAAGTTGAGCGCGGGTACTCGGCAAACTCATCCAAAAACAACACCCCGCGGTGGGCCAAACTAATCTCCCCCGGCATGGGCTGGCTCCCCCCACCGATCAACCCCATTCTCGAGGTAGTATGGTGCGGCGAGCGGAACGGCCGCCGCCGAATCAAGCCCCCGCCCGGCTCGATGTTGCCGGTCACCGAATAAATCTTGGTCACCTCCAACGCTTCCGGCTCGGTTAAAAGCGGCAAAATCCCCGGCAGCGCCCGGGCCAACATGGTTTTGCCCGCCCCCGGCGGCCCAACCATCAGTAAATTATGCCCGCCGGCGGCCGCAATTTCCAAGGCCCGTTTTGCCTGCTCCTGCCCGGCTACTTCACTCAAATCAAACTCGGCCTCGGCAGCCTGCAGGACTTCGCCCCGGTCCACATATTTCAATGGCTTAATCTTTTTTTCGTTTTTAAAATGGCGGATGAGTTCGAGTAAACTAGCCACCGGAAAAACCTTGATGCCTTCGACCACACTGGCTTCGTTGGCTGACAGTCTCGGCACAAACACTTGATTAATTCCTTTTTCTTTAGCCAAAGACGCCAGCAAAAACACGCCTTTGGTATGGCGCAGTTTACCGTCCAGCCCGACCTCGCCGTAAAAATATTTTTTCGTCCCGTCCAGCTCAATTTTCCCACTGGAAACCAGCACCCCCACCGCCATCGGCAGATCATAAGCCGAACCCTCTTTGGGAATATCCGCCGGCGCCAAATTCACGGTAATTTTTTTCTGGGGAAACTCGATGCCGCTGTTGGTCAGAGCTGTCCGCACCCGTTCTTTCGCCTCATCCACCGCTTTAGTCGCTAGTCCCACAATATTAAACGCCGGGAAACCTTTCGAGGCCACATTAACTTCCACTTCCACTTCGATCGGGTTCAAGCCCTTGCTGGCCACCGACCAGACCTTAGTCAGCATAAAACCAGTATACGCTATCCCGCTGGCAATTTAGTCGTAGGCTTAATTTTTGTCAGAATCGCACTCGTCACCCCCACCATCGAATCTATTGTGGTTTGAAAATTAGGATAAAATCTAAAATTAACTTTTCCGGAAATTAATCTGTTAATTGTTCCTAAATTTTTTTGATTGTCTTCATGTGGACACAACTCGTTTTCTTTACCCTTGTAAACCTCAATTTTATTGTCCGTCTGCACCACCCACCAATGGTCAGCTCCAACTTCCAAAACAATTTCAACCTTTTCTTTTTTCTCTATTGAACCATTATTAAATCCCTTCCAGCGAATATCTAAAGAATCGTCTCCTTTTTCAATCAAAACACTGGCTTCCGGGTTATTATCCGGCGACCATTGATAATTAGCCGAAACTTCTAAATTATTATCATTATCGCTTCGTCTCAATCCGTATTGGTACCTAGTAATTTTCCCCTGCCCTTGTTTACCTTGATATTCCCACTCCGGCATCCAAATTTCGTCATATCCTAATCCTACCCCCCCCCAGAAATCCCTTTCCATTGACGGTAAGCCAAACCCTTCGGTTGAAACCGCTGCAGTTTTTCAAACAAAATCGCCCTCACGCCCAACTCTAAGTTTTTTAGTGTCGATAATCGAATGTTAGTCTCATTTTTTATTTCTCCTGCCATACCTATTATATTACCATAAACTTCCCCCCGCTCTCCTCAATCGCCCCTTCCAAAGCCAGGTTGGAAAGTAAAATAGAAACTGAAGAAATTGGTTGATTTAGTTTCCGGCAAATTTCGTCCGCGTCCATCTCCTCGCGCTTTAGTAACTCCACTACCTGTTTTTCTTCCCCTGTTAAATTTATCCGTACCTGCAAGGACGGACCCTGCAGGCTTTCTCCCAACTCCGCCAAAACATCGTTGGCGTCCGTTGCTAATTTGGCGCCGTTTTTAATTAACCAATTGGTGCCCGCGGACAAGCTGGAAGTCACCGCTCCGGGCACGGCCAGGACCGGTTTTTTCTGACCAAACGCCCAGCGCGCCGTCACCAAACTGCCACTCTTTTCGCCTGCTTCCACGACTAACAACGCCCGGGAAAGTCCAACCACAATCCGGTTCCGGTAAGGAAAGGTCCAGAGTTTGGCTTCCTGCTTCGGCTCAAATTCGCTCAAAACCACCCCACCGCTCTCCAGAATTTTAGTATATAAATTATCATTTTCCGCCGGGGTCAAACAGTCCAAACCCGACCCCAGCACCGCCACCGTCCGGCCGTTATTTTCCAAGCAAGTTTTGTGGGCCATCGTGTCGATGCCGTACATAAATCCGGAAATAATCGTCCAGCCCGCTTCCACCAGTCCGCTCACCAATTTTTGGGTCATCACTTCGCCGTACTTGGTCATTCGCCGCGCCCCAACCACGCTAATCGCTCTGGAAAAAAGTTTTTCGTCCCACTTTCCCCGGTAGTAAAGTTTTTTGACTCTGGGTTTTACCCGCCGCAAACCACTCGGATAATCTTTTTTGGCTAACTTATAAATCTCCCACTCCCGCCAACCGGCCATTAACTCATTCTACGCTTTTATTTTGAAAAAATTCAGTCACCCTTTCCGAATAATCCAGGCCAGCCAATTCCTTCAATAAATCAGCTATTTCCAAAGTCTTACCAGCAACCGATTTGATATTACTTTTGGATCGGGCAAATAGTTTACTAGGCTTGAATAACCCGTGGGCATCCAACAAATGTAATTGCCATCCACGATTATCACTGTCGTCAACAACGCATAAATTATTTCTTCCGAAAACCCCCAAACACAAACCCTCATCAAAAAATGTTCGGAAAAATCTTTCCGAGAAGTTTACAAATCTATCTTCTTGAATCGGGTTCTGGTTAAATTTTTGTCTTAACTCATCTTGGGTAAAATCTCGAAAAAAATCTTTAATCTTTCCCTCAAAAAAAGGTTGAATTGTAAAAAACACGTCTGTTTTGGCTTTTAATCCGAACAAATAATTAACATTGACTCTGGCTACTAAAAAGTCTTCAATCGTCATCAAACCTTTAATGTCGCCAAATCGATGCTGAACTTCAAGATAATTTTTCCTGGTTTTCTCTGCTTCCCTAACGGCATTGCCATTCCCGTCCAGAGTTTTTCTGTCAATCTTTAATGCCAGCCTGCTCCCGGGAATGTCACCCCAGCGATAAACAATCTGATTTGCCCCTGAACCAATAAAAGCTAAACTCTCCGGAACTAAAGGTAAATTATTATAGTCAAACAATGTGGCGGGATAAATTCTTTTAATTACCGGAGTCGCGTTATGAAGCAGACCAAAAAGGTCTATCCCCCTCTGCCAGTTGCTTCGATCCCGCTCAACTAATTTTTTCGCCTCCGGCTTACCCTGGCTTACCCCGGCCGCAGATAGCCAAGCGACATCCCATACTTTTCTGGCGAATTCAGTAATCATAGGGCGTTATTATAAACTATTGATCACTCCTCCTCCCAGACAAATAAGGCCCGAGTAAATTACCGCCACCTGGCCGGGAGCAACTCCGGTGGCTACTTGTCTTAAAATCACTTTTTTACCCTCAATCTTACACGGAATTAATTTCCCCTGGTGCCTGATCCTAACCTGCAAATTTCGGCCAGAGGCCGATCCGCCTTTAGCGGAAATCCAACTCCAGTTTTCTACATAAAACTCTTTTTTCGCCAAATCACCCTTATTGCCCACTATCAATCTATTACTATAGATATCCTTTTGTATCACAAATAACGGTTGGCTGGAGATAGTTTTGGCGTTTACCCGAAAACCATGCCTCTGTCCGATCGTATAAAACTCCACTCCGTCGTGGACGCCGATGACTCTGCCGGTTTTATCCACCACTTCTCCTTTATGAATCTTGATCTTTCTTTTTAAAAACTCTTTAAACGGCAAATCGTGGCCGATAAAGCAAATCCCAGTCGAGTCTTTTTTGTTCCAAACATGAAGTCCGCGCTTTTTTGCTTCCTGCCGCACCTGTTTTTTGAGCCAGTGCCCGATCGGAAACAGCACCCGCCTGATCTGCTTTTCTTTTAACCTGGCCAAAAAATACGTTTGATCTTTGTCTTTGTCGACAGACTGATAGAGCTTATTATTTTTAATCCGAGCGTAATGACCGGTGGCCAAAAAATCAAAACCATGTTTAACCGCCCAGTCTAAAAATAGTCCAAACTTTATCTCTCTATTACAAAGTATATCAGGATTGGGTGTTCTCCCGGCCTTAAACTCCCGGTAAGTCAGGTCCATCACCCGCTCCCGGTACTGCTTTTTAAAGTCCAAAACTTTAAAAGGAATTCCCAGTTTGAGGGCGACTTTCAAGGCGTCTTTTCTATCCTCGTCCGTCCGGCAACCCGGTTCATTCCAGCATTCCAAAAATACCCCGGTGACCTGATAACCCTGTTCGACTAATAATGCCGCCGCTACCGCCGAATCCACCCCGCCGGAAAGACCAACGGCCACTTTCATCCCTTACACCTCCACCGGCACCAGCTCAAACATGTCATAAACCGCTTTGACTAAACTGCGGATCTCCGGCAACAAACGACCGCTCTCATCAACAATCCGGCGCTTGAAAATCAGCTTGCCCACCCGCTCGGCCCGTTTTATCACCGTATTTTCCGCCGGGATCCGGTCGGCTAAGACAAACTCGTCGTCACTGGTAATATCCAGCAGTGAAAACCCGGGACGAAGATACTTAATTTGCTGCGGCGCAAAACTATAGACTCCCGCTTTCACCGTCCGCGTCGCCGTCGCCCACTCACCCTCCAGGTTATGCAGCAGCAAATGCGCTCCATGTTTCGGCTGGCGGCTAACCCGCCGGATTTCGTCCAAATCAACTTCGTAATCTACCCCTAGCCACTCCAGCAAATGATACACGTCCAGCGGCATTTCCCCCTGGTTCAACTGCATCATGGTGTAGACCGGAAACGCGCCGGTGTAACGCGAGTTGCACTCAATCGCGGTGATCTCGTCGTTATCAGCCACCATCACGTCCAGGCCGTAAATGCCTTTATAGCCTTTTTGATAAATGTGCTCGCCCCACTGGCGGCACAGTTTCTCGGCATTGGTTTGGGCCTTATCAGAAAATTTTATGTGCCAGTCGTGCCCCAGCCACACGCCCGACCGGCCCTCTAAGGCCGACAGTTCCGGCTGGTCGACAATCTGGGTTTGTAAAATTCCGGTAATCACCCCATGCTTGGTGGCACAACCGGTAATGCTCGCCGCCTTACCCGCCAGCCGTTCGCAAACATTCACCCAGCGGAACTCTTTGTTCAGGCTCCGGCTTTTGACAAATTCATGAAAGTTAACTAAATCCGGTTTGGAAGTAATGTAAAACGTTCCTAAGCCCCCGCCGGTACTAAAATCCGTCAACTGAAACACCAGTTTTCCTCCCAGTTTTTGCCGGTATTCATCCCATTTCTTTTCAGTCAGGGCTTCGATCGGCAAATTTTCCCCGCGCGGAATCCGAACACCGGCAATTTGCGCTTCCTCCCGAAAAACTTTTTTATCTTCCAAAGGTTTTCTGATCACCCCCGGGGTGGATAAAAGCTTGACTCCGAGTTCGGCCACGATCGGGTCCAACGGCGTGGCCGCCTTGTAGACAAACAAATTCACCCGACCTTTCCGGTTTAAGTAGTCGCGCACTTTGGGCAAGCTCAAAATACTGGAGGTATTAAATTTGTCCGGAAAGCCCCCGCCCAAATCTTTCTCAACGCTGATGACCGGCATTTTGGCTCTGATACTGGCTAAATCGACGGTTTCCAGCAAACTCAAAATCTCGTAGTTGCCTAAAATATACCCCAGCCCCGAGCGCTGAAACGCTGTCACCCCGACACCGATCACTTCTACATCTTTGGGAAAGATTTTTTTGATCTCACTGATGTGATTTCCTCTGGCGTTAACTGTCATAGTTGTTTTGTGGGACAAAACTGTGTTATACTCGCTTTGTCCGTTATCCGCAAGGATTATTACGGCTAAGAGTTAAGCCGACGGCGGACATCAATATCTTGCCGGATTATTCCGGTAATTTTTTACTTTCTTGCTAAACCTTACCGATCGCCACGCCGGAATCACCGACCAAAAATGTTTCCTGCCTTCACCAATTTGCCTAACCACCACTTTTATTCTTCTGTCTTCAATCACTCCTTCAAAAGCCCAAAATTTAAACTCTTTTATTTTCCCTTTAGATTCAGCTCGGTACTCATTTTCTTCCTGCACCACACCGCTTTTTTTCAACAATATTACCGCCCGGTCCAATAATCTAACTCTGGTTTGAATATCCTTAAAGTCACGCTCACTTCTGGCACCTTTGTAAAAAATATGGTTAAAACCCTTGGCGTTAAAAATGACAGGTTCTTTGGCAAATGCCGGACATTTAACCTTCTTTATCTTAAAATATTGTAATCTGGCTTTTTCCCGAAAATTCATTAATTTCAGTATCCCTTGTCCCAATTATCCCGTCAAGCCGCTGAAAAGATCTTTTTAATCTCGCTGATGTTGTCAAATCTCGCCGCTATTTTCATTTTCTTTTGGCGTAATTATCTCCATAATCCCATTTTCTTTCATTATCATCTCTTTCCGGATAAAGAGTTGCCGCCTCACGCTTACCGTCGATCTCCACGGTTTGGACTGCACCCCTACCGTTATACAGAATCCGCCCCAATTTGAGTAATTGTTAAAGTTTGGTTTTCAAACTCAATCGGCGGCAAATAGCCTAAGGAC
>Ga0209343_10001573_pt1 | contig 30572 bp, 41 predicted proteins | sample RifCSPlowO2_02_FD_184026 | JGI IMG/M metagenome (GOLD analysis project Ga0209343, IMG submission 184026) | Groundwater microbial communities from Rifle, Colorado - Rifle CSP2_plank lowO2_0.2 (SPAdes) (version 2) | ecosystem: Environmental > Aquatic > Deep subsurface > Groundwater | place... | reverse complement strand
ATAAGTTGGGACAAGGATTAAATGATAGTATTTTTCCCAAATATGGGGAAAATCGCTCTGTAACAGTTTTAACCAGTTTTGTTTTTTAACACTCTCCATTTTACGGTAACCAATGATAATTAAAGCTCCGATGCGGAGTCCTGTCAAAAGCCAATAAACATCAGCAATTAAAATTAAATAAGCCACAGCATATGGCATAGTAAAAGAAAGCCAGATGGGGGAGGTTAAAGCTAGCCAGGTGAGCGCGCCGGGAAAAATTTCCAGGATTCTGACAAATACACCCTCATGTTTTAAAACAAATTCCCGTTCTTTGTTTTCAAATAAAAAAAACCGTCGGGATAAAAGATGATGGATAGAAAGACCCAAGCCCGCTCCTATTAAAAAATAGGCAAGCAAAACATTAAGTCCCGGCAAAATCCCTCCGGCGAAAAATCCCACCAGGATACCACCCAAAAACAAAACAAGCCCGGCCAGGGCATAGTTAAAAGATAGGGTCAGGAGCAGTTCTGACAGATAGAAAAATAACAAGAGCCCTAAAGCAAATGACAATAAAATGCGCATAAACTTATCTTAAAGTGTAATCAATTTGAGCGTGGAAAGCAAGGAAGCGACATTTAGCGAGGTTTGTTTGGCTATTTCCTCCAAAGATAAACCTTTAATATCAGCTACTGCTTGGGCAGTTTCCAAAATATTGGCCGGTTCATTTCTCTGGCCCCGTTTTGACTGGGGAGGCAAAAACGGACAATCTGTTTCCAGGACAATCCTTTCCAAAGGAATTGCTTTGACAGCTTCTCGTAAATACTCATTTTTAGGATAAGTAATATTGGCTGCAAATGATATCAAAAAACCTGTTTCTTTGAGGATTTGTTTTGTTGTTTGTTCTAGACCGCTATAACAATGATAAATGCCAAAATGATTTTTGGTCATCTCTATTGTTTCATCCCAAGCCTCGCGGCAGTGGACTATTAAAGGCAAATTTAATTTTTTAGCCAGATCAATTTGAGCTTGAAACAATTGGCGTTGCGATTTTTTTGTCTTTTCATCAACCTCTTTGTAATCCAAACCGCATTCTCCAATAGCAACTATTTTTGACGGATCACTTTGATATATTTCTTCCAGTTTTCCTATGTCCTCATGTATCCATACATCAGATTCATGGGGATGGATACCAATAGCGGTTGGGAAACCTTGTTCTAATGCTTTTTGTGAAGTTTCAACATCAACACCTACATTTATTATAGTACTAACTCCGGCATCCAAAGCCCTCTGAATTATTTGATTAAAATCATCTTTGAACGAATCCCAATAAAGATGGGCATGGGTATCAGTTAAATTCATATTCTTGGAAAAAGTGGTGGAGCTGATTGTATTTTTCCGGAAAATTGTTTGAGGATTTTTTGGGATGTTTCCGGTAAAAACGGACTTAAAGTTAAAGCAATGGAGCGGATTTTAACAGAACTTTCCGACAAAAATTCCTCCAGTTTATTTGCTTCCAATTTCCATGGTTCTACCTGATTAATTTTTTTATCCAGCGCGGCAATATCCTGCCAAACAGCATCTAGAGCCTCATTAAATTTAAATTCTTTAAGCTTTTCCTCAACCAGCGGATCAAATATTTCTGTGGTTTTTGTCACTTCAAAGCCTGAATTCTCCGCCAGTTTTGCTACCCTAGCCACCAGATTTCCCAACCCATTGGCTAAATCACCATTATAAACTTCTTTGAATCTCTCGAAGGTAAAATCCCCGTCACTATCTATGGGGTTTTGTGAAAGCATAAAATATCTTAAGGGTTCCAGTCCAAATTCTTTCACCACATCTTGTGGAGATATCACATTGCCCACACTTTTACTGATTTTTTCTCCTTTTAAATTAACAAATCCATGAATGAGAATTTGTTTTGGCAGAGGCAATCCGGCAGAAAGCAGCATGGCCGGCCAATAAACAGTATGGAACCTGTTAATATCTTTGCCAATAATATGCAAATCAGCAGGCCACCATTTTTGATATTTTATATCGTCCCAACCAAAACCAATTCCTGTCATATAAATATTTAAAGCGTCAAACCAAACATAAATTTTTTGATCAGGATCTCCGGGAACCGGCACACCAATTCCTTTAGCCCGCTCATTTGATCTGGAAATGCTAAAATCCTCCAAACCTGATTTAATAAAGGACAAGGCCTCCTGTCTTTTGTTATCCGGAGTAATTTTTAATTCGTTATTTTCTATGAGTTGAACTAATTTGTCCTGATATTTTGAAAGTTTAAAAAAATAATTTTCTTCTTTGATAAGTTCTGGTTTGGTTTGATGAGTGGGACACAAACCATTAATTAACTCCTCATTAGTTTTGAAAGATTCGCAACCAATACAATATAATCCTGCGTATTCTTTTTTGTAAATATCGCCATTTTCTTGGCATAACTTCCAAAATTTTTGTACACCTGGCCAATGCTTTTTTTGATCAGATCCGCGCTGAAAGATATCCAAATGAACCCCTAAAAATTCGTAAGTTTCGGCCCAGATTTTGGAATTTATATCCAAAAATTGTTGTATCGGCAAACCCTCTTTTTCCGATGCCTGGACATTTTTCAAAGCATTTTCATCAGCTCCGGATAAAAGCAGGGTGTCATAACTTTTAAGCTGATAATATCTCCTGACTGTGTCAGCCTGAAAATATTCCAGTGAATGGCCAACATGCGGCAGGCCGTTAACATATGGTATGGCAGTAGTCAGGTAAAATTTTTTCATTGTTTTTTTCTGTGCAGAGAAGTCAGTTTAGATATTCCTGAAACAGAAGTCAAATTATATTTAGTTTTGCTTTTTCGAAAATAACTAAACAAAAGCCCCACGGCAGTAATGGTTAATACGGCGGAAACAATATTTAAAGCATTAAGGGCTTTGAGCAAAAGCAGAAAAATTACTCCCAGCGCAATAAAAAATGAAGTAGTGAATGCTAATGCCAAAAATAAAGGCACAAAAAATGCCAAAATTTGAAAACCCGAAGCCTGTGTTAAACTTGTAGGATATTCCACATAAAAAATCACAAAAGTAAAAATTCCCCAAAAAATTAAAGCAGGAATGATTTTTAAAATAATTTTGGGCATGTTCAATTAGTTAATTTAACCGGTTCAATTTCAATGATTTGTTCCTGATAGCTTAATTTGACATCAAAATGATCAAAAAATCCGCTCTGACCTAAAATCCCATGACCAAAATCGCTTATTTCTGCAAAAATTACTCTTGCGGTGTATGTAATCCGATCAATTCTTATATCTATTTCTTCCCAAAAACCCTCAATTTCTTCTTTGCCGGCTCCAATAAATGTCAATTTATTTTCCTTAGAAAATTTTATTCCCAGTTCTTTAGCAATTTCCAGACTAAAGATACAGTGATCAGCTCCGGAATCAATTAGCCCATGATAAAGAATAAAGCGAGTGTCTGACTTGATGGTTATAGGGATAATCGGTCTTCTAATTTGAGGGGTGATTTCTTTGTAGGGAAATATCATGCAAGGTGAGTGAACGGTCCTATTATCGGAAGAACTTTTTTGGGTATTTGAGTTACCAGGGGCATATCAAATCCCTTTTCTCTAGCCTTTTTAAGTACCATATGAAGAGTTTTTGCGTAAGCTACGACTTTGGGTTTAGTTTCATAATCAATCATAGCAACCCAGTTGCCTTTGTAGTATTTATTGCTATAAATTTTGGTCATATTAATTGCCGGCATAGTAAACTAATTTTACCCCATTTTTCCTCTCTTGACAACCAGAGAGAGAGAGTTAAAATGTAAATATGGATCCAGATACTAAAATTTCAACTGGAAAAGAGCAAGAACTGATCATGTGGGATCGGTTTCCGAAAAATACACAAGCTGCATTTAAAGGTGTCTTGGAAGATTTATCAATAACTACATTTGATCGTGATCCTGTTCAGACTGAAATACATACTAGAAAAGTGAGAGATGCGATAAGATTTGTTTCTGAGAACCACAGGGAGTATCCTTCTTTGAATAATAGACAAGTGGCTAATGAATGTATAAGATTAGCCAGCGAGACTCAAGATGCGGGATTGGCTGAAGAGTTATATTATTTAGGGGACATAGCGAGAGCTTTGATTAGACCGGGTAAAGTTAATAGATAGTTTAGTCTCCAATCACCTCAAAAGTAGAACCAATGGAAGTTTTGGAAACTTCAATGCGGACGGGAAATTCTTCTTTGAGTTCTTCTAAGTGGGTAATAATTAAAATTTTTTCAAAATCATTTTTAATTAAATCCAACACTTCTACTATTCTAGTTCTGCCCTGTGCGTCTTGGGTGCCAAAGCCTTCATCTATGACCAAAAACTGCAGTCTTGCCCCGGCTCTTCTGGTTAACAACTTGGAAATAGCCAAGCGGATAGCAAAATTCACCCTAAAAGTTTCTCCTCCGGAATATAAATCATAAGGCCTCTGCCCCATTTCATCAGAGATAATAATATCCAAAGTTTCAATAATATTATCTGTGGTTTTGCCCTCTCTTTGAGTTAAAAAAGCTACTTTCATCCGGCCATCTGTTAATTTATCCAGCAGTTTATTAGCCTCATCCTCAATTTCGGGAATGGCAGTTTCAATAATCATGGCCTGAATGCCTTTTTTGCCAAAAGCTAAAGAGAGTTCCTCAAAATTTTGTTTTTCTTTTTCGAGAATTACTCTTTCATTTGTTTTCTGTTTTTGTAATTTTTCCATTTGTTCGGCTCTGGAAATTAACTGTGTGGCTTGCCCCATTAAACCTTGGGCCTTTTTTTCTTCTGTTCTTAACTCTTCCAGCTGTTTTTGCTTTTCAGATAAATCTCCTTCTGTTTTGGGGAGTTTTTCCAAATCTTCCTGTAATTTTTCCACCTGAAGTTTTTTATTTTTGAAAAGCAACAGTAATTCTTCTCTGGTTTTTTTCTCTGTTTCCAAAGAGGCTCTATTTTGCAAACTTTGCTCTTTTTGTTTTTGTAAATTTTCCAATTCTTTCAAAGAATTTTCCAAGGCTGTTAATTTTTCCGGATCAATTTTTAAAAGGGATAAATTATTTTCCAGTTTTTTTATTTCTTGTTCTTCTTTTTCTGTTTTTATTTCCTGTATTTTTTTGCTTAATTCTAAATTCTTAATTCTTAATTCACTGCTCACTTTATGTTTTTGGTCTTTGCCTATTTCCTGTCCGCAAGTTGGGCATTTGGCTCCGGGCAAAGCCAGTTTTTTTAATTCTTCCTGTAATTTATCAAGTTCATTTTGTAAAGATTTTTTCTGCTCCAATTTAACATTTAACCCGCCCTGCATTTTAGACAGCTCATTTTGTAAAATCAGTTTTTCCTGTTGTTTTTTTCTTAAATCTTCCAGTTCTGTTTTTTCTTTTTGCAATTTTTCTATTTTGTTTTCTATTTCTTCAAAATTTTTAATTTGCAGTTCTAAATTCTGAATTCTACTTGCCCGTTCTTTTCCCTGAGATAAAATTTGATCTAATTCTTTTTGCTGTTCATCCAGATTTTGCTGGAACTCTTTTTGTTTTTGTAAATTTTTTAAATCCTCCTCCAAAAGTTTAATGCTGTTTTCAATCACTTTAACTTTTTCTGTTTGTTCATGTAAAATTTTCTCCCGTTCCTCTTTCTGTGATAATTCTGCCTCAATTTCCAAAAGCTGGTATTCCAAAAGTTTTAAGCTATTTTGGGCTTCTTTTACTTTTTCCCGGGCTTTTTCTTCTAATAAATCATAATGGGACAAACCCAAAATATCAGCCAGAATTCTTTTCCTGTCACTTGGCCCTTTGGTGGTAAACTCATCAGCATGGCCTTGCCTTAAAAAGCTGGAGTTGGTAAAAGTTTCAAAAGATAAATGTAAGCTGTCTATAATTTTTTGCTGGGTGGCTTTGATAGTACCCTCGGTTAAATTATTATTTTTTGACCAAAATTCCAAATTAGTGCTGCCCCCGTGAGATAAATTTCTTTGCCGCTTAACAATAAAAATATGGCTATCCAGCTCGAAAGAAAATTCCACGAACATTTCTTTGGCTCCAAGATGAATAAGATCATCTCCGGAGTCCCCTGCTCGAGACCAGCCCCATAAACACCAAGTAATGGCATCAAGCAAAGAGGATTTGCCCGCCCCGTTGGGCCCGGAAATAGCCCCCAGTTTAAACTTCCTAAAATCCAACTCCGGCACTTTATCCCCGTAGCTCGTAAAATTTGCAAGTTTTAATGAAACAGGAATCATCTGCTGGAAGTATAATCAACTAATAAGGATTTGACAAATAGTATCAGGTTATGGTTTACTAAACCTGTTTATGGGCTTATCCGTAGAATTTAAGGATGTTACTCCTAGAAATTTTAAACTGGCTGGGGATCATAGTTTTTCAGTTTCTGTAGCTGGACAAAAGTTAGGATATCTAATCCTAACACCTAGTGATTTGGTTCTTTCCTGGAATGGCAGAATGGATTTTGCCGTATTAGAGGAACAGGTTTTAGGAGAGCTACCAAGAAGTTTTTGTGCAGGACCTATATCAGCCCAAGGAAACGATGTTAAAATTTTGACTAGAGATGGTGGAATAGATGAATACTTGCTTTCAGATTGCGATGACCCAAAAACTTTAAAGAGACTTTTGGCCGATCCAAATACACATTCCAACATTAATTTTATCAGAGTTAATGGATCAGCATCGGCAAAGTCGCTAGGGGGGATTGATTTTTCTTTTACATCAGACAATGCACCAGTTGAAGAAGAAAATGAACTTGCAGTTAAGTTACCAAGAGGGATCCCTATGAACGGATCATTGATAGATTGGGTCATGCGGCATCATGCATCTCCTCCGCAATTAGGACAACCACCCGATTATGATTTTATTGCTGCAGCTTTATCCAGAAAAGCAAGGCAAGTTTAGCGGAAACCATTTATTCGGTTTCTCCGGCAATGGTAGTTAATTTTCCCAACAGGGATTTTTGGGTGGATTTATTTAATAGGGCAGTTAGTTTTTTATCTACCTGATCTGGTGGTAAATTTGGAGAAACACCAATCACACCAGCTTTCGGATCGTTTTCTATCAAAGGGATAAAATCTTTAACATTGTAAGTTACGATAATTCTTCCTGATTTTTGGGCAAGTTTATAGACTTTAGCATCGGGTAAGCTTGCGATGTTCAAATCCTTAGTGATGTGTTTAACATCATATCTTCTGTTTAAGTTGGGAAAATATGAGCGTACTGGAAAATTTTCATCAAGCAAAAGTTTGTGTCTGTGAAAACGTTTGGTCATTTCTAGACCTGCCTAATTTGTTAGCTAATTCCTCAAGCGCGCCCTCAAATTTTTTCGGCTCAACCCAAGGATACATTTTATGTAGGTCTTTTAAAGTATAACCCTCTTTAAGGCGATATAAAATAACCTCAATAGGTATTCTTGTTCCCACAATGCAGGGAGCTCCGCCCATAATATCTTTTTTTGAAGTAATGTATTTTTTCATATTTTCTATTATACACTAAATCCTAATTTTTTAAAATGATGTTTTGGCGCACATTTTTTTAAAGTCTTTATTCTGTTTCTCCGGCAATGGTAGTTAATTTTCCTACTTTTTGATATAATATTTCCATCATGACTAAAAGAAAGGTAGCTAAGGTATTCCAATATACTGCAGTTTTTGAACCCGAAGAAAAGGGAGGGTATTCTGTGATTATTCCTGCCTTACCCGGATGTATTTCAGAGGGAGACAGTTTTGAAGAAGCATTAAAAAATATTAAAGAAGCAACAGAACTCTATCTGGAAGATTTAAAGGAACAGGAAATCCCCAGAGAAGAAAAACCTATTATTGTTTCTCCCATCCAAGTTTCCCTATGAAATCTGTTAAACCAAGACAAATCATCAAAGTCTTGGAGAACAGAGACTTTCGCTTTATTCGGCAAAAAGGCAGCCACAGACTATACAGGAAAGGAAGCTTAAGAGTGACTGTGCCATATCATAATAAGGATTTAAAGCCGGGAACCCTGCGCAGTATTTTGAAACAGTCAGGTCTTACCGAGGAAGAAATTTAAAATGATGTTTTGACGCGCATTTTTTTAAAGTCTTTATCCAGGGTAAAAATCTCATCCAGTTTAAAATCTTTATATAAAACAAAAGTTAATCCTGAAGATAGATTTCGTCTATATCTTCGGCAAAATTAGTTTTTTTGTTGGTTTTAAGATCAATTGCTCCTACCAGCTGATCAAGATAAGTTAGTTTAGGGGGAGAGACACTTCTTTTGCTAAAAACTTTCACTAATTGGTTGACATATCTGTCAATGATTTCTCTGATAAGCATAGTGTATATTATATCAAAATATTCATCCTAATTATTCAATAAGTCTGAAGCAAATTTTAATAGTTCTTTTTGGTGGGTTTTGTCATATTGTTTGGCCTCAAAGTATTTTTGCAAGGCTTCTATGGGAGTTAAGCGTTCCACTTCTTCCTGGCCGTCAATCCGCCAGCTGGCGGATCTTTCTTTTCTTTCCACATTTCTGGAAATGCCGGCAATGACATGAGAGGAGTCAAGCGCTTTTTTAATTTTTCCCATGTCCAAACTTTCATTTAAATCAGCCGGAATATTAATCACCACTTTGACAATTTTATCTTTGATCTCATGCTTTTTAATTTCATCAAGGACTGTCTTTGTCGGATCCGAATCATTTGCCTTAAGGTCAATAGTGATAGTTAGAAACCCTCTGGCATTTGTTGAAATAAACTGGAAAGATGTTCGGAAAACAGTACTGTCATCCTGAGGCGTAGCCGAAGGATCTCTCAATTTATTTGAGTTTCGCATTCGCGAGAGACTCTTCGTTTCACTCAGAGTGACAAGAACAAAGCCTTTTTCTTCTTTTTCCTCCCCAAAATCTATTCTTTGGGGAGAACCGGAATAAACTACCAGCGGGTCTTTTGATAAAACCTGATGTTTGTGAATATGTCCCAAAGCCACATAATGCAAACGGCGGTCAGTTAAAAGCGATAAGGGAATAGTCACATCATTTTGGATGGCCAAACCTTTTTCCGATCCAAAACTTGCTCCTTCCACTTCGGCATGGGACAAAAAAACAGCAGGGGAGTCAATTTTAATTTTGTCATACAGGTTTTTAAGTTTTTCAGCCACTGTTTTATAGTCATTTTTGTGCAGCCATGGTAAAGTGATAATTTGTAAATCTCCGGATTTGGTAGGAATAGTTAAAAGTTCAGGTTTTCGGGAGACCCAGACATTGTCTATTTCCAAAGCAGAGTAAATATCCAAAGTATTGGCTTTGCCCTCGGCATTGGGGGTGTCGTGATTTCCCACCACTAAAATAACCGGAATTTTTTTGGCAATTTTTTTAATTCGCTCGCCAAAACCCCGTTGTTGGGTGGGGTTGGGGTCGCGGGTTTTATAGGCATCTCCGGCAAAAAGCACTGCATCTACATTTTCCTCAAGCGCTTTATCAACAATAAAATCAAAAGTGGCAAAAAAATCGAGCAGTCTGGTGGAAAGTCCTGTTTGGGGATCCAACTTCCCGTAATTTTCCATGCCAATATGCAGGTCAGAAAAATGTAGTAGTTTCACGATTGGATTATATCATGGTACAATCTCAAATTATGTTTGAAGATCGAGTAAAAAAACTCAAAGAACAAATAGCAAAAGAAAACTTGGATGCGGTTTTGGTCTCTAGCGTTTCCAATATTGAATATTTAACAGGATATTCTAATTTTTCAATTATGGAGAGGGAAGCGTATATTTTTATTGGCAAAAATTTTGGGTATATTATTACTGATGGTAGATATTCGGAGGCAATAAGAACGCAAGTATCTCACTTAAAACTTTTTGAAAGAGGGCACACAAAGAAAACAGCAGATCTTTTCAAGAAGCACAAAAGGGAAATTAAGAATTTAGGGGTTGAGGAAGATGAACTAACTGTTTCAGAACACAAAGAACTAAAAAAGCATTTTAAAAACATAAAGCATTTTGATGCAGGAAGTTTAAGAAGCATTAAAACTCAAGAAGAAATTAATACAATAAAAAAAGCTTGTGAAATTGGAGATTTGGCTTTTAATTTTATTTTGAAAAAGATTCAAAGTGGAATTACGGAAAAAGAAATTGCCCAAGAGTTAGAAAACTTTATTAAAGAAAAAGGGGCAATAATTTCTTTTCCGTCTATTGTAGCTTTTGGAAAAAATTCTTCTGTTCCCCATCATCAGACGGGCGATAAACGATTAACGATTAACGATAAGCTGATTCTTCTGGATTTTGGGGTAAAAATAAATGGATATTGTTCTGATATGACAAGAACCATATTTTTTGGACAGGTAACACTAAAACACAAAAAAATGTGTGACATAGTTTTAGAGGCGCAGAAAAAAGCGATCCAGTTTATCAATTCCGGTAAAAATATAAAAGCTAAAGATGTTGATAAGGTAGCCAGAGAATATATTAAATCAAAAGGTTTTCCTGATATTCCCCACTCATTAGGTCATGGGATTGGTTTGGAGGTTCATGAACACCCGTCACTCTCACCCAAAAGCAAAGATATTTTAAAAGAGGGTATGGTTTTTTCCATAGAGCCGGGAATATATATTCCTGATTTTGGTGGGGTTAGAATAGAGGATTTATTTGTTTTGGAAAAAGGGGTTTTAAGACAAATTACAAATTCTTCAAAGGAATTATTTTCTGTATAGCCAAAAGTCCCCCTCAACTTTATTGAGTCCAAGTAAAGCGTTTGATTCTTGTTTATCTGAAATTAAAATCTTTTTATACGGTTTCCAGTTTTTAAAATGAAAAGTTTGGGTAATTACAACTGCTTCTTTTTTTAACTGCCTTTTTAATTTTGGTTCTAATTTTTCTACACCCTTTGGAAGTAAAAATATAAAAACTAAATCAGCATTTGATAAATTTTGTTTAAATATATCCCCGTGAATAAATTTGGCATTGGGAAGATTTTGACGGTATGCTTTCCATCTGGAGTATAAAATTCTAATCCATGATTGTTCAATGCCAAAGGCATTGGATCCCATTTTAGCAGCTTCGATTACAACCCTCCCGTCACCGGATCCCAGTTCATAAAAAGTTTTGTTTTTTAAAGGAATTAAACTCAAAGCTTTTTTTATTTTTTCTTGTTTTGTGGGAACAAAAGGCGCATCAGATCCGGCAAACCAGCTTAAACCAATAAGACAACCTAAAAGTACACCTCCGGTAATAATGAGCGTTAATTCCATAGATTTGATTGATTATAAACTAACTGTAAGATTTCAGTCAAAATTTAGCTGATTTTAATGTTTTGATACATTGCAAGATATGTTATAATAACATTGAAAAACATGGAAACCTTACATATGTGGGAAGGCCAAGCTTAGCCCTCATGGGATCCAGACAGGAGCAGCCTTAATGATTGAAGCTTTTGCTATCAACGAAACGAGATACACTGACGATCTACTTGGATCGGAACGCTGGCGTTCCCCCGGCCCACCTCTGCGGCGGCTGAGTAAGCAGGTTTGTACGCTTGCGGACTGGCTGATAGCCCACGGTCTCTCCCCAGACAAAGCAGATCATTTAGGTAGGTCTTTGGTTTCTTTTGCTACAGAAGAAGCCCTTCTGGCGCTCGGCTCTCCCATACGTATCGGGCTCTCGGCCGATGCACTAGGCGCGCGACTCCGATTGGTAGCGTCACTCGTCTGGCCTGAGCCTTTCGATCCAAGAGCTGAAGGCGCCCTCGCGCGCCGCCTGAAGTCGAGGTTCAACCAGCTCACGGCATGCGACCCTCGCCAACCCGAGTTGAGATCATCTCTTCATATCGTTTTGTTCCTTGGGCAGGGACAATCTCTTGATGATTACTTTCGTGAACTCGCCAGACACGAGCAAGAGTCTTACTTCGGAATCCTTTGCAAAAAGGCGCGCTTGCCCCGACACCTGACTGTCTCTAGATCGCAGGATTGAGCCTTGGGGCTTGTTACCCAAGGCCGTTCGTGGCTAAGCACCGTGTCGCTTTGTCCGACTGTTGTGCGGCGCTTGACTTGCCAGCCATACCTGCAATCTATTTCTTCAGTAATTTTAATAGATGAATTTTCAGAGGTGTCATTTTATCAATAGCTGTAAATAAAATATAAACAGGCCAGTTTAAAACTAAATCGAATGTTCCAATATATTCAACTAATTGTCCGCCGTATCCTTGTTTAAATTTATGAAATCCATGTTTAAAATCAGCTCCCCACATGTCAAATCTTTTTAATTTTAATTTTTTCCCTAACTTTATAGCTTCCCAAGCCACTAAATTATTTGCCATTACTTCCGGATGAAGTTTAGATGATCCGCCATAAGGATAATACAGAGTATCTTTGAAGTTTAATAACATCCAGGCGGTTAAAGGCTTCCCCTGGTAAAAAGCAATCAGTAATCTGGCCATGTTGGCATTTTTTAATGTTTGCCAAACCTTCCAGTGATAGTTTTCATTATGGCCATGATATCCTTGTCTTAGGGTTGTTTCAAAATAAAGTTTTAAATAAATTTCAAAAGCCTTATCATCAGTTCTCTCCTCAACTTTAACCCCATGTTTTTCTGCAACCCTGATATTGTATCTGGTTTTGGAGTGTATGTTTTTTAATAATTCTTCTTCTGACTTTGTTAAATCAAGAATAAAATTATATTTGGTAAAAAGAGGTTTAGGGGATGGATGAAAATCTGACGACTGACGACTGACGACTGACGACTCGATATCCGGCTCTACTTTTATAAAAGCGCAATTTTGTTCTTGGCCAATTTTTTTCAAGGCCTCTGCCAAATCTTTATCCGGCATTGGCCCTTTTGGTAAATAACCCACATATTGACTTATGAAAGGAATTTTATGAAAAGTTATTTGAAAAGCAGTTTTTAATTTGCCATTTTGATAGATGCCGTATCTTAAAATTTTTATCCCCAATAATTTTCTAAATTCCCCCCACTGCCATGACTGCATAACATGGGTAATTAATTTATTTAATTGGGTCTTGTTGGTAATTGGCCGTAAATCCATGCGACCATTGTATCAGAATATGATGATTTTGGCGTTTTGGCGCAGGATTTGGAATTTCTCATTAAATATTTGAGAAAGTTTTTGTTGTTTTAATAAGTCTTCCGCCTCTTTGACTTGTTGTGCCGAGTCGGTAGCCCGCAGTTGATCTCTATTTATTTCTAAAAATTTATCAACTTCCAATGCGGAAACTGTTGCCTCGTTTGAGTAAAGCTTTTCAATGGAAAGCTGCAGCCGGATCTGATTCTTTATGGAAATTCTATCTTGTCCTTGAGAAGAAAGTATTTCATCCATGGCTTTAGCTCCGCCCACGCTTGTTTCTATTTCCTGAATTTTTTTAGTAATTTCCTCATCAGTTGCTAGGGCATTATTTTTCCTAGCTTCGTCCAGGATGATTTTTTCATTAGTGAGTTGATTTAAAATTTGAGTGCGGAACTGCTCATTTAATTTCATTTGCAGCTCTATATTAGTAATAGGAGATCCGTTAACCATTGCAGCAATGAACCATGCTTTTTTATAAATAGCTAAAAGTAAAATTCCTATTATTAAAATAACTAAATAAAATTTCTTTGAAGAGCGGAAATTTTTGAAAGAGGAGAGTTTATTTAACAAATTATTAACTTTACCAAAGGGAATATAGCTTGCTGTTTGCCCGGTAGTTTTCTTTGCCATTTATGGATAGTAACAGAAACATTTGTGTTTTGGCAAGGACTAATTTATGATGGAATTATGAGAGGTTTTACTGCTGTACCTATTTTGTTGCTATTAGTTTTAGCAACAGGACTGGTTATATATTTTAATTTCTCCAATCATAAGAATACTTTAGTCAAACCGGTTTCCCAAACTGAAAGTTTACCAGTTTATAAAAATGAAAAATTAGGTTTTGTAATGCAGTATCCAAAAGAATTCACAGCAAAAGAGGATACGGAAGAGGAGTTTAACAAAAGAGGAAATGGAGATTTTAGGAAAAACTTTAGCGGTTATGTGGGATATGAACCGGGTAAATTTATTGGGGCTGTGGTAGTTTTAGACAAAAATAATTTTTTTGATACGAATCCATTTACTGTTTGGATTTTTAACAATGATAGCAATTTAACAATAGATGAGTGGCATCATAACTATTGGTATTACCCATTTGTCTGGGGGGATTTTACCTCAACTGGCAAGTTTATTTTAACTCCCAAAGACGAAGCAACTGTTTCCGGACAACAGGGTAAATCAGGAGTAATCGATTATAGGGAAGGCAAACCAAAATTTATCTATGTTCCCAAAAACGGGAAAATGTACTTGTTTAGAATAATTGGGGAGACTGGTGAACAAATTCTTTCTACTTTTAAATTTTTATAGTAGATAGATATCTATAAATCTGGCAGTCCAGCCGGCTGTGCGAGCATCGTCAAAGCCTAAATCTATAATATTGCCTTTAATGGCGCCACCGGTATCTCCGGCCACGGCCATACCATAGCCCGGAATATAAACCTTACTCCGCATAGGAATAACCTTGGGGTCAACCGCAATAACCCCCTTACCCGCCCTCATACCAATGGCTGTCCATTCATTACAACCCAAACAATGTAAATCATAATGAGTGGCATAAACCCGCATTTTTTTCCAATAAGTAATTTGTCCATCAGGAGTATCTAGAGTTTTCCAGACAATTTTGGTTCCCCGTAGAATTTTTTTATCTTGAGGAGGGATAGTTTCAGTGGACACAATTTCCCGTTCGTATTCTTCCCCTTCAAAAAAAGTAATTTTTATAATTTTGACTCTCTTGCCATCTTGTCCTTCATCTAAAATTTTATCTATTCCTGCCTCTTCATCTGGGTCATCCTGATAAATAGTTTTTTTAGATAGAGTTTCCACTTCTTCTTCCAGTTTGGAGGTAAAACGGGACTCGGTAACCACTGGCTGGGTTGCGGATAACACTTGTGGCGGTTCGCTTGACTCAACTAAAACCGGCTGATCTTTTAAAAAATTTTGCCCTAAAAATATTAAAATAACTATTAAAATTGCCCCCAAATATCTTTCCATTTTATGCGCTTAACCAGTCGTCTTTATCTATATCATTCGTATCTTTAAACTGGCTATTGGATATAATCAAATGTTCCGGGATGTCGGATAAAAATCTTGAAACCAAGTTACTGCTTCTTTTCCCAAAATACAACCTTTGTCTCGTATGGGTTAAATAGAGTTTATTCATGGCCCGGGTAATGCCCACATAGCAAAGACGGCGTTCTTCTTCCAGTTCATGAGGCGCCATCAAAGACCGGGAATGGGGGAACAAACCTTCTTCCATGCCCACCATAAAAACTATGGGAAACTCCAAGCCTTTGGCAGAATGTAATGTCATTAGGGTAACCGCATCACTGGTTATTTTTTTGTCATATCCGTTTTCCACCAAAGATACATTTTCCAAAAATTCAGTTAAATTAGGAAACTCCTCTGCCACAGATCGCAGTTCTTTGACATTTTCCATTCTACCCTTGCCTTCTTCTGTTTTATCATCAAGATAATCAAGATAACCCGTGCGAGTCAGCACTTGGTCTAATAAGACTAATGTGACTAATTGGTCTAATTTGGAATTTGCTTCAGCAGCAAATTCCAAAACTTTGTTTAATCTGCCTTTGCCGATTTTTTCCGCGCGCTTTAGAGCCACAGAATCCTTGGGATTTTGCATAAGCCGTAAGTACGAGAGCACATCTTTAATTTCTTTTCTGGCATAAAAACTGACTCCGCCAACCAGCTTATAAGGAATACCTGATTTTAAAAATTGTTCTTCTAATGACCTTGATTGGGCATTAGTTCTGTATAAAACTGCTACACCTCCGAGGTGTAATCGCATTTTTTCACCTCGGAGGTGATTAATAATAAACAGTGCTTCTTCTATTTCATTTTTTACTTCAATAATTTCTATTTTTTCGCCACCGTTTTTATCAGTCCACAGTTTTAAGATAGGATGAGTTGTATTTTTGGAAATAATCGCATGGGCTGCGTCTAGAATGTTTTGGGTTGATCTATAATTTTGTTCCAGATTAAATACTTTTGTTCCCGGATAATCTTTTTGGAAATTAACAATGTTTCTAAAATCTGCTCCCCGAAATGAGTAAATTGATTGGGAAGCGTCTCCAACTACGCAAATATTTTTGTGGCGGTTAGCCAGATATTTGGAAATTAAATACTGGGCAGGGTTGGTATCCTGATATTCATCAATTAAAATATATTGATATTGGATTTGATAGCGGGTTAAAATCCGCGGGTCGGTTTGAAAAAGTTTAATGGTTTTTAAAAGCAAATCATCAAAATCTAAAGCAGAATTTTTCTCTAAAATTTTCTGGTATTCAAGATATATTTTGGCCACAATTTCCTGAAAATAACCTCTGGCATATTGGGGGTATTCAAGGGCGGAAATCAGCTCATTTTTGGCTTCGGATATGGTAGCTCTAACTGCAGAAGGAGATGTTTTTTGAATGGGGATTGCTAAATTGGCCATGGCTTCTTTGATAGCATCCAAAGCGTCACTTTCATCATAAATAGCAAAACCAATTGGTAGTCCAAGAGTTCTTCCTTCTTTCCGTAAAACTTTAGCGCAAAAAGAATGAAATGTTCCCATAACCGGAGTAGTTGGTAAATTTCCAATTAATTTCTTGATTCTCGCAACCATCTCGCCGGCAGCTTTATTGGTAAAAGTTAAAACTAAAATATTTTCCGGAGGGATTTTCTTTTCGGAAATTAAATAAGCTACTCTGTATGTCAAAGCTCTGGTTTTGCCTGAACCTGCCCCGGCCAAAATCAAAACCGGTCCTTCAGTTGCTATAACTGCTTTTTGCTGCTCGGGATTTAAATCATCTAAAAGATCTGGCATGCCACTAATATTAACATCTTGAAAAATAATTTTGTTAGTGATATATTAAAAATATGCTTCATGAGCAAGAACCACAGCCAAGTAAAAGAAGTTATTCTCTTCCCAGAAGGGTGTTTTTAAGTGCTATCTTTGCTGTTGGAGCAGTAGGCTGTTCATTCATTCCAGACAGGTGGTCGGAGTACCATTATGCTGCACTGCAGGGAACAATAGGGTTAAATACACCAAGAACAGGACCCAATGAGGCAGAAGATCAGTTTTTCAAAAGCAGAAAAGATTTCTTAAGAGGTAGTGCAGTTAGTCAACCAAGAACAATTTTGTTCAGCGATGGAGATGGTAGATGGAATCTTCAAATTGCAGCTCCCGGAGATGGGTGGGTGCCAAGAGCTTTTACAGTCATGAGACATATTGGTAGTGATGTGGTAGATACTTGTGTGGCAGAGTCGGCAGAAAGATTTGCTGCCTACCAACGATTATTTGAAGATTTTGAAGAAAGAAAAATAGCCCCGCTTGGGACACTAAGAGTAATTATGGATGGTGAACCACAGAATTGTAGTACCCTTTTTAAATAATAATTTTTCCCCTGGACAATTTTGAAAAAGGCTGTTTGTATTTTTAACTGGATTTTTCCAGGGTTTGAATGAGTATTTTAGGGGTTAAGACTTTTTGAGGTTTTAAGAAACCTTTTACCTTTTGATTTAAAAAATGTTTTTGATCAAGAGTAATTAAATAATTTGTTTTGGCTTGTTTTGCTTCCTGTAAAATCACCGCATCTTTTTCTACGATGACTTTTTTGGCTCTGATGATCAATTTCAGGTCGGGTACCTGTTCGATCAGTTTTAACTTGGTAACCAGCATAAAAAACCGTTCCAAATGGAAACTTTGAAGTTTATTTCGAACGTTTCTTTCCACTTCTGTTAAAACAGTAGGGGAGGTGATTAAGTTTATCTTTTTAAGAGTAAAAAGTTTGGAGGATCCACCCGTTGGTGAGTTGACTGCTGAAAAAAGTACGCTGGAGTCCAGAAAAGCGGTTTTCATTTATAAAGCATCTTCTTTTTGCCACTGCTCAATCTCTTCATTGCTAAATTCTCTGGTAAAGCTCAAGAGCTTGGGGTCAATATAGGTTTTTTGATAAATAGCTTTGAGCGCTTTCTGCAGCTTATTTAAATAGTCAATATCCACCAAAGCAGCCTTTGGGCTGCCGCCTTTTGTTAAAACAACATAATTTTCACCCTTGGCTACCTCGGTTAAATCACCCAGTCTGGCTCTGGCTTTGGTTAAGGGAATGATATTAGCCATATTTCCATTCATATTAAATAATTATACCACAAACAGATAAAAATGTCAACTATTATGTAATAAATTATGTAACTTGTATTGTAACAAAAATTTTGCATGTAGACAATTTTAGAAAGGATTTGTTATTATCAATTCTTATGATAAAACTTTTGGATTTTTGGGCTGTGTGGTGCGGGCCTTGTAAAATAATGGAACCGGTGATTGAAGAAATTGAAAAAGAATTATCCGGAAAAGTGGAAATTGAAAAAATTAATGTGGATGAAAAGCCGGCAAAAGCTTCGGAGTTTGGAGTGATGAGCATTCCCACTTATATTATTTTAAAAGATGGGCAAGAAGTGGCCAGAAGAATTGGTGTTACTTCCAAAGCAGAACTGTTAAAATTACTTCAGTAATGAAAAATATCTGGATTATTGCCAACTGGAAATCAAACAAAAATATCCAAGAAGCTCTGGATTGGGTGGCTAAAGTAGGACCGCAAATTTCCAAAGAAGAAAATCTCAAGGTGATTGTTTGCCCTACTTTTAGTGCTCTTTCCGAAGTTAAAAAAGCTATTCAAGTAGGTAATTTTCCAATGTTAATAGGAGCGCAAAATCTGTCCTCTTTTGGAATAGGTGCTTATACAGGAGAAGAACCAGCAGCTATTTTAAAACAGTTTGCGGATCTGGCAATTTTAGGTCACTCCGAGAGAAGAAAGAATTTTCATGAAACTGATGAAATGGTTGCAAAAAAAGTTGAGCAAGCTTTGGCAAATAGCATTATCCCATTGGTGTGTGTGCAAAACGAAGAAACGCCTGTGCCAAAGGATTGTAACACGATAGCTTATGAACCAATTTGGGCAATCAGTACAGGTTTAACTAATACACCGGGAGCGGGAAGGGCTGATACACCGGAAGATGCGGATAAGGTTGCAGGAGTTTTTAAACAAAAATATGGACCGCAGTTAGAGATTATATATGGAGGAAGCGTTGATTCGTCAAATGTTGAAGGTTTTATCACACAAGAAAATATCGCTGGTGTGCTTGTTGGTAATGCTTCTTTGGATGCGGAAGAATTTTTAAAGATTGTTAAAGCTTGTGAGGAGATTTAGGTGAAGAGAATTGTTTTTAAAACCAACAAACGCGGCAAACACCTTAAAGTTAAAAGATTTCTCCCCCTTGGCTTGGTAATAGTTGTCTTAATTATTATCATGTATTTTTTTACCTCTTCCTCCTCGTCAGTAGTAAATTATATTTTTTCCGGCATTTCGCTTAAATCTACCAACGGTTTTGTTAATATTCTGCTTTTAGGCATTGCAGGAGGTACGCATGACGGAGCTTTTTTAACAGACACAATTTTGGTGGCTTCGTATAATCTTAAAGAAAACAAACTAAAATTAATTTCAATTCCCCGGGATCTTTGGTTGCCGCCCTTACAAAGTAAAGCTAACGCAGTTTATCAAATTGGTCTATCTGATCATAATGGTTTAGGGTTATCTAAAACTGTCATGGGCAATATTTTAGGAATACCGATTCACTACGGCTTAAGAGTGGATTTTAGAGGTTTTGTGCAAGCTATAGATACGATTGATGGGATAGATGTTTTAGTAGACCGGTCTTTTGATGATTACAATTATCCGATTGAAGGGCAAGAAAACGATCTTTGCGGATATAAAGAAGAAGAAAAAGAATTTTCCGAAGAAGAAGCAAAAAAGTTAAATATAGAGGTAGGCAAAAGAAAAGTGTTGATTGCTCCTGATGGCAGCATTGCAACTGATTCGGCGGAGGAGAATAAAGGAATTAAATATTTTAGTTGCAGATATGAACATGTTAGATTTGAAAAAGGTCTAATGCATATGAGCGGGGCAGTGGCCTTAAAATTTGTTAGAAGTAGGCATGGAACAAATGGCGAAGGATCTGATTTTGCGAGGTCTGCAAGGCAACAAAAAGTGATTGATGCAGTCAGGAAGAAAATCCTTTCTTTTGAAACACTAACAGATCCTCAAAAAATATCTGATTTGGTGAAAACTTTGGGTAAAAGCATTGATATGGATATTTCAGTAAAAGATGCCATTGAGTTTTTGAATTTGTCCCGTAAATTAAAAAATAGTCAAAGTTTTGTTTTGGATGACAGGAAATCGCTCCTTGTTCATCCAGATGCCTCCGGCTACGGAGGGGCGTTTGTTTTAATTTCGCAAGATGATGACTTTTCAATTATTCATGATTATGTTAGAAAGATACTCAAGGAAGAAATAACAGAATATGAATCTACTGCTTCTGCACGGCCCGGCAATAAATAGTTCCCGCCAAAAGCTTTTACAGCTCAAACAAAAATTTGATCCTGAAGCTGTAGTGGTTTTTGAAAAAGGAGCAGAACTGACGGAAATTTTGACAAATTTACAGTCACAATCTCTTTTTGGAGAAGAAAGATTAGTGATAGTAGAAAATCCGCCTGATGATTATATTTCTACTTTGTCACTAGTCACTAGTCACTTGTCACTAGTTATTTGGTTTGACCACGAAGTAGATACTAAGAATTTTCAAGGTGAGATATTTTTCTTTCCGGAGGCAAAAGAGATTTCTGTTTTCCCATTTTTAGATTTTCTTGGGAATAGAGACAAAAGAGCATATCTTGAATTGGACAAATTAAAACAAAATTATGACAGTCAATATTTAATAACTATGATTTTATATTTACTTAGAAATTTAAATTGTACTCCAAAAAACGCCAAAGATTTTGTTAAAAAGAAAAACGAAAGAATGAGAAAAAATTTTTCCGCAGATGAATTGGCAAATCTGTATCAACTGGTTTTAAATACTGATTTTAAAATTAAATCCGGCCTTTTGGAAATTGCTCAAGCAGAGTTCTTATTGGTTAATTTGTTTTTGGATTAAATCCAGATCTTTTTGATCAAATGTTCCGTCCCCGTTTAAATCCGCCTTGTTTTTTAAAACCAGCGCATAATCTGAAGTATTTATTAAACCATCTTTGTTTAAGTCAAATTTTTTCCTTTGGTTATCCGAAGGAACGGTTAAATCTACATTTTGGCCTATTTTTAATGGAGGCAAAAGCTGGAACGATTGTAAATTAAAGATAGCGCTTACCTCTCCTTTGCCAGATATGATTGTAACTTTGGCAGTTTCATTTCCAATCGGCGTAAATACATCCGACAGATCGGTTTTGCGGGCGAAAGACAGGGGAATTAAAAAATTTCCGGAATTTTTTATCAGGGCGGATTGGGTTACTGCCCCGGAGATGGATAAATAGGCAACCCCTTCATTCAAAGGCTCGTTTTCTTCCAACACAGATCCTATAACGGGTTTTTGGCCGTTTTGTGCTGTTGGGGGAGAAGCAGTAGTTACCTCAAATATTTCTGATTTAAGTTTACCTGAAATTATTCTATATTTGTAAGTGGTATTTGGTTGTAGGTTTTTAAGAGTTATATAATGCATGCTATGCGCTTGGGGGGTATTCCCGTCTCTATCGTCTATGGCAACCTGCTCATTACCAGTAGGTCCAAAGCTAAGAAAAGATATAACCTCGGTTGGAGTTTGCCAGGAAACAGTTAGCGACAGATCTTCAATGTTGCTTAAGATGATATTTTTAGGGGTGATATCAGGAGTAGCTCTGGTAATAAATATCTGTTCCCGCAAGATCATAAAAATACCAATAGCTATTCCTAAAATAATTATGCCAAGGCCGAGTAATGTTGGGATTTTAAATTTATTAAAAATTGCGGCCATATTTACTCTAATAATTGTGTTTCAAAGTTAGGATTTATTGGTTCCACAACTTCCTGCCACTTTTGAGGGATTTCTACTTGTTTTTGCGAATGCAGTATATCAAAAATTACCCAGGCGCTAATGGTTACAAAAGTTAAAATTACGGCAATAAGCCATTGTTTTTGGGTCATTTTAGATAATATGCCTTTCCGTTTACAGACATGATTAGATTTTTGCCTTCAGTAACTTTATTTAAGCTTAATTTTTCTATGGAAATTAATCTACTGCTTATTTTTAGATCTTGCAAGATAGAAGTTAAAGCTGAATACGAACCTTCTATATTAAAGGTAAAAGCTATTTCGCCAAGAGCATTTTTGCTTTCATTTGTTGTATTTTCCAATACCAGCGGTTGGATTTGCAAAGCGGAAATGGAGGCTTCATTTGTTTTGGCAGATGTTTCCAGGGCTTGGGAGAGTGATTTTATTTCAATATTGTCTGGTATGGCTGCGCGGATCTTATTTTTAATATTCTGGTTAAGCAATTGGTAGTTTTCCCTGCCTTTTGACAGATTATCTGTCTTCTCATTGATTTGAGCGACAATTTTATCCGAATCAGCTAATTGTTTTTGTAGAACTAGTATTGTTTCGATTGTTGGTTTAATAGCGAATACAATAAAAACAGACATAGTTAAAAGAGAAAAAATGGCCGGCCCGTAAGTTTTAATAATTGGAAGCCGGGCAAGAGGCTTAATGTAAGTAAAATATCTGGAATAACGGTTAGATTCTTTCATAAATTTTTTCCTCCCGGGGCAATATTGTAAGTTGCTTCAATTGTAAACTTAATAAAAGCTTCTTCCAGCCCTGCGCTGGAAAGGGTTGCATTGCTAAAATGTTTATCTTCTTTGAGCTTGGTGATAAAAGTAATGACACCATTGTTATTTTGGGCTTGGGCGCTGATACGGACAGTCACTTTATTAGAGGTTTTTTCCAGATTAAGACTGGTTATTGTGACAGATAAAGGAGTATTGTTTCCAATCTGCTGCAAAATTTGAGGATAATCGGGCTCGTTTGTTTTGAATGCATTAATGGTTGCGAGTTTAAGTTGCGTTTGCTTGATCAATATCTCATCAGGTTTTAAAGTTTCAATATAGGGGATTTGTTCCTCAATGGTTTCTTTTCTTGCATTAAGATCATAGTCCAGTTTAAAGCGGGTGAAAAAAGCTATTAGTACTATTGCCTCTACAAGTATAAAGATGAAGCGGCCACTGGAAAGCAACCATCGAAAAATTTTGACCAATAGTTTTTCAGGATTGCTTTGCGGTTTTAGAAGATCAAGATTAATAGCGACTTTAAGTTTAGTTTTGGACATAGATACATTATACATGGTATACTATTGATATAAAGCGTAATTACTGGAGTTGCGATCTAGGAGCTGAGAGTAAAAATACTCTACGGAAGCTTAACCGTAAAACAAGCAAGCTGATGTCGTTTTAAAAGCGGAGTCAGCGTGAAGAGCTTGTAGCCAAAGGTTACAGGAAACAAGGTGGAACCACCATGTACTGAATGGTAGATGGCCCTTGTAAGTCAGGTAAAGCCTGATTTGCAAGGGTTTTTTTAATGCAAAAAAGAAATATGAAATACGCAAAAGATTTATTAGAAGTAATTGGCAATACGCCTTTGGTAAAACTAAATACTATTGTTGGGGGCATTGATGCTCTTGTTTTGGCAAAGCTTGAATATTTAAACCCCGGGGGCAGCATGAAAGATCGTATTGGTATTACGATGATTGAAGACGGCGAAAAAAAGGGTTTATTAAAAAAAGGTGGGTTAATTGTGGAGCCGACAAGCGGCAACACGGGTGTTGGACTGGCAATTGTAGCAGCTATTAGAGGTTATAAAGTAATTTTTACCATGTCCTGGAAAATGAGTATGGAAAAAGAAATGATGCTGCGCGCTTACGGTGCCGAAGTAGTGCGGGCTCCTGCAGATGTAGGGCCGGATGATCCAAGGCACTACATTAATGTGGCTAAGCAAATTGCAAAAGATAAAGGGGGATATTTCCCAAACCAGTATTTTAATAAAGCCAACATTCTAGCTCATTATCAAACAACCGGGCCGGAAATTTGGCGCGATACAACAGGGAAAATTACTCACTTGGTAGCACCGGTTGGGACAGGTGGAACGATTTCCGGGACTGCAAAATTTTTAAAAGAACAAAATCCCAGTATAAAGGTTATCGGGGTAGATCCGGAAGGATCTTTGCTACACCACTATTTTTATCATACAAAGGGGCAGGTAAAACCGTATAAAGTAGAAGGTCCGGGTGAAGATTTTATGCCCGGGGCGCTTGATATGGGTGTAATAGACGAAATGGTGGTGGTAAGCGACAAACAGTCTTTTGATATGGCAAGAAAATTAGTCAAAACAGAAGGTATTTTTGCCGGAGGTTCAAGCGGGATGGCAGTATTTGGAGCATTAAAAATTGCAAAGAAACTGCCGAAAGAGGCAATCGTTGTTGTGATCTTGCCGGATTCGGGTAGAAGCTATGTTAGTAAGTTTTATTCAGATATTTGGATGAAAGAAGAAGGGTTTGTATGAGTAAATTTGCGACAAAAGCTATTCATATTGGTAGCGAGCCTAATTTAGAGATAGGAGGCAGCGGTGATGTGGTCGTCCCCATTCATCTCTCTACAACTTTTGCCAGAACGAATGTTTATAAGCCTATCGGAGGGTATGAATACTCAAGAACTGGAAATCCGACCCGTCATGCTTTGGAAAAGAACTTAGCTGTTTTGGAAAACGGCAAATTTGCTTTTGCTTTTTCCTCGGGACTTTCCGCGATTACCAATACTTTGTTGCTTTTGCAAAACAATGACCACAGCATATCTATAGATGATGTTTATGGAGGCACAAGAAGATTATTTACCAAAGTGTTTAAACGATTTGGGTTACAATTTAGCTTTGTCAATTTTACAAAAGGTAAAGATATTGTAAGTCATGTCAAACCCAATACCAAAATGGTCTGGATAGAATCGCCCACAAACCCTTTGATGAAAATTGTTGATATAGCCTCTGTTTGCAAAACAGCAAAAAAGAAAAATGTATTAACAGTAGTTGATAATACATTTGCTTCTCCATATTTTCAAAAACCCCTGGATTTAGGGGCGGATATTGTGATTCACTCCCTGACAAAATACATAGGAGGACACAGTGATGTAGTGGGAGGGTGTGTAGTGGTTAAGGATAAAGCTTTAGCTGAAAGAATTGGCTTTTTACAAAATGCTGTTGGTGGGATCCTCTCGCCGTTTGACTCTTATTCAGTGCTGCGGGGTATTAAAACCCTGGAAATAAGAATGCAAAAACATGATGAAAATGCTAAAAAAATAGCAGCATTTTTATCTAAACATAAAAAGATTAAGAAGATATATTATCCTGGTTTTGGTGGTATGTTATCTTTTGAATTGCAAGGAAATAAACAAACAACAATTAATTTTATGGAGGCCTTAAAAATTATTGTTATTGCAGAAAGCTTGGGAGCAGTAGAATCTTTGATTGATCATCCTGCTTCCATGACGCATGCTTCTGTACCAAAAGAAGCTAGAGAAACAATAGGCCTATCTGATAAATTAATCAGGCTTTCTGTGGGAATTGAGGATCCGGAAGATTTAATTATTGATCTTTCCCAGGCTTTGAGTAAGATTTAGGGGATTTTTTGGCAGAACTGGCGCCTTTTGACAACCTAGATTTTAATCTTGAAGCTTTGTTTTTATGAATAAGATTTACCTTGACTGCTTTATCCAGGCCGCTATAAACCGCCTGTAGATTTTTCGGCGATTTGTCAAGGCGGGCTTTTTTTATAAGAATCTTTAGGGCTAGCTCTCTTTTTTTATTGCGGGCGGTTCTAGTTTTATCTTTTCTAACCTTTTTGATTGCTGATTTGATGATAGGCATGGCATGTATAGTACCATAAATGCTACTATATTTAAAATATGGTTAAAAATTTATTCTTACTTCTTTACTCAAGACAGACATCAATTTTGTCCGCAGCATCAATAATTATGGCCACCATGATGCTATCTAAAGTTTTAGGTCTGGTTCGCGATCGACTCCTAGCCCATGTATTCCCGCCTGATAAAATAGATATTTTTTGGGCGGCATTCAGGTTACCGGATTTAATATTTCAGATAATTATTCTGGGAGCTTTATCTGTGGCTTTTATTCCTGTATTTACCGAGCATTTGGAAAATAAAGGTAAAGAAGATGCTTTTGAAATGGCAAGATCAGTACTAAGCGTATTCTTGTTTATATTTATTTTGGCAACAATTTTGATTTATGTATTAGCAGAGCCGATTATTAGTAATTTTATATCGCCCGGCTTTACTCCTGAAAGACAAATGCAAGTAGTAGGGCTGACCAGGATAATTTTATTTGGTCAGGTTATTTTAGTTTTAGGGTCATTTTTTATTGGTATTTTGCAATCTTTGCAAAGATTTATTGTTCCGGCTTTGGCCCCTGTTTTTTATAATCTGGGAATTATTCTGGGTATAGTATTTCTTTCTAAAGAATTTGGTATTATGGGCGCTGCTTTTGGCGTAGTAATAGGTGCGTTTTTACATGTCATAGTGCAATTACCATTGGTTTGGTCTATGGGTTTTAGATTTAAATTTCCCTTTAAATTTTTTAATCCCGGGGTAAAAGAAATAATACGGCTTATGAGTGTGAGAACTTTTGGCCTTGCCGCCGAACAAATTAACGAGACAGTTGGCTTGGCGCTGGCCTCGCTTGCCGCAATTGGATCTGTAACTTATTTAACATTTGCGCAGCATTTGCAAGTTGTACCAATTGGTCTTTTTGGGGCAACGCTTGCCCAAGCTGCTCTGCCGGTTCTTTCATCGGAGAGGGCCCGCGGCAAGATAGAAGAATTTAAGATAACGGTTCTAACAACATTGCACCAGATCCTTTTTTTGGCCTTGCCGGCAGCAGCCATATTAATAGTTTTGCGGGTACCTGTTGTCAGACTGGTCTTCGGAGCAAGTCAGTTTGATTGGGAGGCAACTGTTTTAACAGGCAGTACTTTAGCTTTTCTATCCGTAGGGCTCTCTGCTCAAGCTATCTCTTTACTTTTGGTAAGAGGTTTTTATGCGCTTAAGGATACTAAAACACCGGTTTTGGTCTCTTTGATTGTGGTGGTATTAAATATTATTTTGAGCGTTTATTTTATTGTCATTTTAAAGCTTGATGTTTGGAGCATTGGTTTGGCTAATTCTATAGCTGCCATTCTTTCTGCAGTTTTACTTTTTTGGACGCTTCATTTTAAGGTGGGAAAATTTGATTTGAATAAGATACTAATTCCTTTCTTGAAGATGATTATGGCCGCCATAATTATGGGTGTGGCTTTATATGTGCCAATCAAACTTTTAGATCAAGTTATTTTTGATACTACTAAAACAATAAATCTTTTGGCTCTGACAGGTATTTCTTCTGTCTTTGCTTTATCTGTCTATGTAATATTGGTTTGGTTTTTGAAAGTTCAAGAACTGGATACATATGTTGAACTTTTGAAAAGATTTGGTAAGTTCCAAACAAGATTGAAGTCTAAAGAAATTCTGCCGGAAATTGTCTAATGAAGATCCGAAATTTTTGTATTATAGCCCATGTGGATCACGGGAAATCTACTTTAGCTGATAGGTTTTTGGAAATTTGCCACACTATCCCGGCAGATAAAATGAAACCGCAGCTATTGGATTCTTTGGCTCTGGAGCGTGAACGGGGTATTACCATTAAACTAGCTCCCGTGCGATTAAATTACACTTTGCACTTTGAACTTTACACTTTAAACTTAATTGATACCCCCGGCCATGTTGATTTTTCTTATGAAGTTTCAAGATCTTTGGCAGCAGTTGAAGGAGCAATACTTCTGGTAGATGCTACTGTTGGAATACAAGCTCAAACTTTGGCTCATGGTCTTGCTGCGATGGAGCAAAACTTAACCTTGATTCCGGTTATCAACAAAATAGATCTGCCAAATGCGGATATTGAAAATACAAAAAAGCAACTGGTTGAAACTTTTGGCTTTAATGGACAGGAAATACTTTTGGTTTCTGCAAAATCAGGTGAAGGAGTTGAAGATTTACTAAAGGTAATAATTGAGAAAATTCCTCCTCCCAAAGAAGACAATTCTTTCTTGCGGGCTCTTGTTTTTGATTCTTTTTATGATCCTTTTAAAGGAGTTGTGGCAGAGGTAAGAATTGTCAGCGGACAAACACCTTCTATTAATACGCCAATTTATTTTTTGCAAACCAAAGCTAGAGGTCATATTTTGGAAACCGGTTTTTTTGCTCCACAACTAACACCAACAAATATTCTATCGTCAGGTGAGATTGGTTATATTGCAACAGGAATTAAAATTCCGGATTTAGTTAGAGTAGGAGATACTATTTCCACAGAGTTAGATGTTTCTCCTTTGCAGGGTTATAGAGAAGTTAAGCCAATGGTGTTTGTCGGGCTTTATCCAATAGACCAGGATGAATATCAGGATATCAAAGATTCTCTTCATAAATTTAGACTCAATGATCCTTCTTTTATTTTTGAACTGGAACATTCGCAGGCTTTGGGTTCTGGTTTCAGGTGCGGATTTTTAGGCTTACTTCATGCTGAAGTTGTTCAGGAAAGATTATCCGAAGAATATGGAGTAGACCTTTTGGCCACCATACCATCTGTGGAGTATATGATAGATGGTAAAATTATCGATAATCCGGCAGAATTTGATGCATCAGCTAAAATTATTCAAGAACCTTGGGTTAATTTAAAAATATTCGCTCCACAGCAGTTTCTTGGTAATGTCATGGAATTACTGCAAGACAAAAGAGGAAAATTTAAAAACATGCAGCATTTTGGGTCTCAAGTAGAATTTTTATATGAAATGCCTTTGGCGGAGATGATTACTGATTTTTATGATAAGTTAAAATCAGTATCCAGTGGGTTTGCCTCGCTGGATTGGCAATTTTTAGAATTTAGGGAGGTGGATGCGGTTAAAGTGGATATTTTGGTAGGAGGGGAAAAAGTGGATGCTCTGTCTCAGATTGTGTTTAAAGAAAAAGCAGAATTTATTGGTAGAAGAATGGTGGAAAAATTAAAAGAGGTACTGCCCCGTCAAAATTTTGAAGTGGCGATACAGGCTTTAATTGGCGGTACGATCATAGCAAGAGAAACTCTGGGAGCTTTTAGAAAAGATGTTACAGCCAAGTTATATGGAGGGGATAGGACCAGAAAAGATAAGCTTTTGGAAAAACAGAAAAAAGGCAAGAAAAAAATGAAAATGATCGGCCGCGTAGAAATCCCCCAAGAGGCATTTTTGAGTATACTTAAATCATGAAGAAAAATATAGTTCGTGAAGGATATAATAAAGCTGCTGAAGATTATTCAGCCTCCAGAGATGAATTTGCCAATCTAGCAGATTTAGAAAAGTTAAATTCTCTTTTGAAACCCCACTCCACCATTTTGGATATTGGTTGTGGTGCCGGTATACCTGTGGATAAATTTTTTGTTGATCATGGTCATCAAGTTATCGGTATAGATATTTCTGAAAAACAGATAGAGTTAGCCAAGAAAAATGTGTCAGGTGGAGAGTTTAAGGTTAAAGATATGTCAGAGCTTAAAACCGGAGAATATCAGGTTGATGCCGCAGTCTCTTTTTATGCCATCTTTCATATTTCCAGACAGGAACATCAAGTTCTATTTAAAAAGATTAATTCCTTTCTTCCGCATGGCGGTTTGATATTGGTTACCATGGGAGCCGGTGAATATGAGGGGGAAGAGGAAAATTTTCATGGGGTTAAAATGTGGTGGAGTCATTATGGGGCAGAGAAGAATACAGAGATTATTAAAACGGCCGGTTTTGAGATTTTACTGGATGAAATTGATGAAGGAGATAATGAAAGACATCAGATAATTCTGGCAAGAAAATTAAAATGATTTAAATCATTAAAGTAAAATTAGCGGTAGGTTTGGGTGGTACGGCGTTTAATGGTTGATACAATTATTTCCTTTATAGATGTGTCTATTTGTAAAAATAATCTATAAGCACCAATTCTTAATCTATGGGTAGCATCAGAGGTGTGTATTTTTTCAAGATCCATTTTGAAAGGATCAATACTCAATTTATCTACACCATCTTTAATTCTTAGCTGATTTTCTTTAGGAAATTTCTTGAGAACTTTAATCGCTTTTTTGGAAAATGTAACTTCGTACATTTAGATACCTAACTGCTCCCAAACTTTTTTAGCAGGTACACCATTGCCCGCTTTAACATCAGCAATAGCAGTATTGATTTCTTTAATTAGTTTTGGATTTGAATCAGCTATTTTTTCAAATAGCTCTTCACGTTCTAAGTAAGTAGTAACATCCATCAGTACTCCTTTGGGTTGGCCATGTTGAGTTACAACAATCTCACCTTCTCTGGAAAGCCCATTTAATATATGAGTAAGCTCTTTTCGTAAATCGTCGGTTCCCACAAATTTTTTATCTAATAAGTCTGATATTGTAAATGTTTGCATAAGGATATCATAACATATTCCTTAGGCTTTGTCAAGATAGTGTCCTAGTTCACTACTTTTGAGACAACCTCCTTTCTTTTAAATTCTGGTAAGGTGACAAATACTCCAAGGACTGGTGTGGCCTGACTTGATTGTACCAGACAAGCCAGGTGATTAGTTTTATTTTA
>Ga0209343_10001572_pt1 | contig 30572 bp, 27 predicted proteins | sample RifCSPlowO2_02_FD_184026 | JGI IMG/M metagenome (GOLD analysis project Ga0209343, IMG submission 184026) | Groundwater microbial communities from Rifle, Colorado - Rifle CSP2_plank lowO2_0.2 (SPAdes) (version 2) | ecosystem: Environmental > Aquatic > Deep subsurface > Groundwater | place... | reverse complement strand
CGGCGGCCAGCAGGCGGCCGCCGTGTTCAAGCATGGGTGACCGCCACCGCCACGAGGCCAGCGCAGGCCAGCCAGAGCCACAGCCCGCGCTCCACCAGCGCCAAAGCGGCGCGGATATGGCTGCCATTCGCCGTATCGCCAGCGCCGACTGTTGGCCGCTCTTCGAGTTGCCCGTGATACAGCGCCGGCCCGCCCAGGCGTACCGCCAGCGCACCGGCGCCCGCCGCCAGCACCGGGCCGGCATTGGGACTGTTCCAGGCCGCCGCCTGTTGCCGCCAGCAGCTCAGCGCGCCGCGCGTCCGGCCCAGCAGGGCGTAGGTCAGGGCCGTCAGGCGCGCCGGGGCGAGGTTGAGCAGGTCGTCGCTGCGTGCCGCGGCCCAGCCGAAGTAAAGGCGCCGCGCGTCGCGGTAGCCCCACATCGCGTCCAGCGTATTGGCCAGGCGATACAGCACCGCGCCGGCATCGCCGGCGAGCAGGAACCAGAACAGGGTGCCGAACACGGCGTCGTTGCCGTTTTCGAGGATCGACTCGACCGCAGCGCGGGCCACACCTTCTTCGTCCAGCGCCGAGGTGTCGCGCGACACCAGCCAGCCGACATGGGTGCGCGCCGCCGCAAGATCGCCCGCCGCGAGATCGGCCGCCACCTGTTCGCCGTGCTGTTGCAGGCTGCGCGCACCGAGCGCCAGGTAGAGCAGCGCGATGTCGGCCAACCAGCCCCAAGCCTGGCTGCCGAGCCAGGCCGCCAGCGCCGCGCAGGGGAGGACCAACAGCGACCAGCCGAGCAGCCCGCGCAGGCGATTCGACAGCGGATGGCCCGGCGCCCCTCGGCGCAGCACGCGCTCGACCCAATCGGCGCAGCGGCCGAAGCCAACCAGCGGATGCCAACGGCGCGGCTCGCCCAGCAGGCGATCGAGAAACGTGGCCGCCAATGCCGCGGCAACAAGTGACAAGAGCGACGGCATGAGCGGGGCCGACAGCGATGGCATGGGATAATCGATCGATGAAAGACCCCGCATTCTAACGATGAGCCGACGCCATTCGCCGCCGGCCCGCGCCCTCATGGTGCAGGGCTGCACCTCCGATGCCGGCAAGACGACGCTGGTTGCGGCCTTGTGCCGCATCCTTAAACGCCGCGGCATCAACGTAGCCCCCTTCAAGCCGCAGAACATGGCGCTGAATTCGGCCGTCACCATCGACGGCGGCGAGATCGGCCGCGCCCAGGCCCTGCAGGCGCTGGCGGCGGGACTGCCGGCGCGCATCGATTTCAATCCGGTGCTGCTCAAACCCAGCAGCGACCAGCGCGCCCAGGTGATCATCCACGGCAAGGCCGTCGACACCCTGAACGCGCGCGACTATCACGACTACAAACGCGTCGCGATGGAGGCGGTGATGGCCAGCTGGCAGCGGCTCACGGCGGAATTCGACTGCGTTCTGGTGGAAGGCGCCGGCAGCCCGGCCGAGATCAACCTGCGCGACCGCGACATCGCCAACATGGGCTTCGCCGAGGCCGCCGACATCCCCGTGATCCTGGTCGCCGACATCGACCGCGGCGGCGTCTTCGCCCATCTGGTCGGCACCCTGGACCTGCTCTCGGCAAGCGAACAAGCGCGCGTCCAGGGCTTCGTCATCAACCGCTTTCGCGGCGACATCGGCCTGCTCGAATCCGGCCTCGACTGGCTGGAGCAGCGCACCGGCAAGCCGGTGCTGGGCGTACTGCCCTATCTGCACGGCCTGATGCTCGACGCCGAGGATGCCGTCGCCACCGAGGCCATCGCCAAGACCGCGACCCGGCTCAAGGTGGTCGCCGTGGTCTATCCGCGCTGCTCCAACCACAACGACCTCGACCCGCTGCGCCTGCATCCCGAAGTGGATTTCGACTGGGTCGGCCCGGGCCAGGCCATTCCGCCCTGCGACCTGATCGTGCTGCCCGGTTCCAAGGCGGTGCAGGCCGACCTGCAGTGGCTGCGCGAGCAGGGCCATGAGGCGGCGATCCAGCGCCACCTGCGCTACGGCGGCAAGCTGGTCGGCATCTGCGGCGGCTTCCAGATGCTGGGCCGCCAGTTGCACGATCCGCTCGGGCTCGAAGGCGCGCCAGGCAGCCAGGCCGGGCTCGGCCTGCTCGATTGCGAAACCACGCTGGAGCCGGAAAAACAGTTGCGCAACGTCCGCGGCCAGCTTGCCTTGCCGGGTGCGCCAGACTTCAGCGGTTATGAAATCCACATGGGCACGACGCGCGGCGCCGACCTGAAACGGGCGGCAGTGATGTTCGCCGACGGTCGTGCGGATGGCGCGCAGTCGGCCGACGGCCAGCTACTCGCCAGCTATTGTCATGGCCTGTTCGACCATCCTGCGGCACTGGCCGGCCTGCTGGCCTGGGCGGGGATGACCTCGCCGCTGGCGGTCGACTACGCGCAACGCCGCGAAGCCGACATCGAGCGCCTGGCCGACGCCACCGCAGCGGCGCTGGACTGGCAGGTACTCGACCGCCTGCTCGGCGACTCGGCGTGGATCGGTATGAACCGGCCAGGCTCGAATTGAATTATCGAGGGAATGACCCGGCGCCCGCCAAACGGCGGCTAGCGGCCCCCGGCCGCATTGACGGCCAAACCGAATGCCAGTAGGGTTCGCCATGCCGATGGTATTCCACAAGTCGGCGCTGGTAAGACGGCGCAAGGAGGAGCGAAATGGGCAATTCAGATGCATGGCGGTGCAGTGCCAGGCTGGCAGCACTCTTGGCGGCGGAGGCGGTTGGGGCGCGGGAAATTAATCCGACCCTGGCCCCAATTTTGGCGGCCACGGCGCAAGCCAGCACCTGATCATCGTCGGCATCCTGTTCGATCACCCGTGGCACCTCTGATGGCGTGACGAGCGTCACCAAGGCGCTATAGTGCACCGTCAGTGCCGAAGGCGTCGCCGCGCAGTGGGCGGCGATGCGTTGAGAGAATTTCGGGTAATTGAGCGTATGCGCCAACTCGTCTATCAATGCCGGGCTGCCGAACAGCGCGACATCGCCGCTGATGGCCAAGTCGAGCAGATGGCGCGGATGCCCAACCCACAACAATCCGGCAACCACCACATTGGTGTCAAGAACCAGCCGCATCAGTTCGCGGTCCGCTGGCGGCGCTCAGCGCGTACTGCCTGCACTTCCTCATTGATCATTTCTTCGATTTCCGGCGTCAGCTCTTCAGCCGGCATGCGATTCCACATCGCCTGCAAGGCATCGCCGGCCTGGCGTCTCAGACGCTCACGCAGCAGGCGTTCGATAGCATCCGGGGTCAGCAGGCCAGCGGCTTGTGCGTCTTGCGCCAGATCGTCAGGCAACTGGATTTGAATCGTGGTCATGGTGTTCTCCTGGGGCATTGGGAAGAATAGGGGACCACGGTTTCCTATTTTCATTGGGCCTGACCCACTGCTTTCGCGGCCTGAAAAAGCCACTTCCCGCCCATATTTGGTGACGCTATGCAGCCAGCGCGTGTTCGATTTTGAACGGAAAAGCACCGGACGCTTTTGCTTCGAGCAGAACGACCTCCACGGTGCTGCCGTCTTCGGCATAGCTGATATGCGTGTTCCAATCCTGGGAGACCTCGCGGCAGATTGGCTTGTCTGATAGATGAATCACCAGGATATCGTCTTCGTCGTAATAAGTCGTGCGCATGGCGGACTCCTTACAGCACTGAAAAATGATGCATTACCGTCTTCACGATCACGGCATCATCGAGAACCAACACGGCGCACAATAGATTGTCGTGTCGCTCCGGAAATTCCTTAAAGGCCCAAAGATGAGTCTCGTCCCGATACCGTGTTTCGCCTTCGTCGATGACCTCAATCAACATGGTATCGGACACATCTCGCTCCGCCATGCGTTCCCTTGCATGGCGAGTAACGATTACCCGACGCTGAAAGCGGATGCTAAACATGGTTCAATTGTATTCGGATCGCGCTCGATCCGCTGTGGCTCGTCCAAAGCGGTGCTCGGCCGCCCGCTCGACAGTGCGCCATGAGCAAGAAATCGCATCTGAAGGCCACCGACCTGCGAGGCGTCAGCCGCCTCGCGATCGACGCCACGCTCGGCCTGACCCGGCTGGTCGAGACCATGCATCACAACATCGCACGCACGCCCAGCCCCCTCGGGCAGTTCACCCAGGAGCCGACCGGCGGCATTACCGGCATGGTCTATCGCACGATCCAGGGCACCACGCGATTGATCGGCAGCGGCATCGACGCGCTGCTCGGCCAGTTGGTTCCGCTGCTCGACGCGCCGAACGCGTCGTCGTCGAACGCGCGCGAGGCAGTCCTGGCGGCGCTCAACGGCGTGCTCGGCGACCACCTCGCCGCCAGCACCAATCCGCTGGCGATCAGCATGCAGCTGCGTCGCGACGGCCAGCCGCTGGCGCTGACCGCCGAGGGTCTGGCGGCAAGCATTCCCGAAGCCGGCGGCAAGGTGCTGCTGCTGGTGCACGGACTGTGCATGAACGACCTGCAATGGCGGCGCAAGGACCACGACCATGGCGCGGCGTTGGCGCAGGCCGCCGGCTTCACGCCGCTCTACCTGCATTACAACAGCGGCCAGCACGTGTCGAGCAACGGCCACGCCCTGGCCGACATCCTGGAAACCCTGCTGAGGGCCTGGCCCGTGCCCGTCGAGCAGTTGACCCTCGTCGGCCACAGCATGGGCGGCCTGGTGGCGCGCAGCGCCTGCCATTACGGCGAACTTGCGGGTCACGCCTGGCTCAAGCAACTACGACAAATGGTTTTCCTCGGCACCCCGCACCATGGCGCGCCGCTGGAGCGCGGCGGCAACTGGGTCAATGTGATCCTCGAATTCAGCCCCTACACGGCGGCGCTGGCGCGCCTGGCCAAGATACGCAGCGCCGGGATCACCGATCTGCGCCACGGCAGCATCCTCGACGAGGACTGGCAGCGCGGCGACCGCTTTGCGCGCGAAAAGAAACGCGGTTTCGTCCCCTTGCCGCCCGCGGTCCGGTGCCATGCCGTGGGCGCGACGCTGGCAAAAGCGGCGGACGACAAAGCCGCGACGCTCCTCGGCGACGGACTGGTGCCCTTGCGCAGCGCCCTCGGCCAGAGCGCGGAAGAGAGCCGCACGCTGCGTTTTCCGGAGTCGCACACCTGGATCGGCTACGGCATGAATCATCTCGATCTGCTCGACAACCAGGAGGTGTCCGCGCAGCTGCGGCAGTGGCTCTGCTGAGCCTCGGGCGCGCCGCTGGTGTCCGCTCGCAATGCGATTACAATGCAAAAAAAACAGCAGGAGGGGCAGGCGATGGAAAAGATCTGGATCAAGCACTATCCGGCAGGCGTACCCGCTGAAATCGATGTCAACGAGTTCCGTTCGATCGGCGACCTGTTCGACAAGAGCGTAAAGCTCTATGGGCCGCGACCGGCCTACATCAACATGGACAAGGTGATCAGCTACGCCGAGCTGGATCGGATGTCGGCGGCCTTCGGCGCTTATTGCCAGTCGGTGCTGAAGCTGCCCAAGGGCGGCCGCATCGCGCTGATGATGCCCAACCTGCTGCAGTACCCGGTCTGCCTCTATGGCGCGCTGCGCGCCGGCTACACCGTGGTGAACTGCAATCCGCTGTACACCGAGCGCGAACTGGAGCACCAGCTCAAGGATTCCGGCGCCGAAGCGATCGTCATCGTCGAAAACTTCGCCAACGTGCTGGAAAAAGTCGTCGCCCGCACGCCGATCAAGCATGTGCTGGTGACCCAGTTGGGCGACATGCTGGATTTCCCCAAGCGCATGATCGTCAACCTGGTGGTCAAGCACGTCAAGAAGATGGTACCGGCCTGGAGCATTGCCCATGCCGTCGAACTGCGCGACGCGCTGATCGAAGGCGGCCGCTTTCCGCTCAAGCCCGTCGACGTCGGCCACGACGACATCGCCTTCCTGCAGTACACCGGCGGCACCACCGGGGTGTCGAAAGGCGCGATGCTGACCCACCGCAATATCATCGCCAACCTGCAGCAGGCACACGGCTGGATCGCGCCCTTCCTGCGCGAGCAGGAAATCATCATCACCGCCCTGCCCCTGTACCACATCTTCGCCCTGACGGCGAACTGCCTGACCTTCTTCAAGATCGGCGCGACCAACGTGCTGATCACCAATCCGCGCGACATTCCGGGTTTCATCAAGGAAATCGGCAAGTACCGGTTCACCACCATCACCGGCGTCAATACGCTGTTCAATGCCATGGTCAACAATCCGGAGTTCGCCAAGATCGACCTGAGCCAACTCCACCTGACGCTGGGCGGCGGCATGGCGGTGCAGCGCGCCGTGGCCGATCGCTGGAAGCAGATCACCGGGGTAACGCTGGTCGAGGCCTACGGCCTGACCGAAACCTCGCCGGCGGCGACCATGAATCCGGTCGACATGCTCGAATACAACGGCTGCATCGGCCTGCCGATCTCGTCCACCGAAGTCGCCATTCGCGACGACGAGGGCAAGGACCTGGCCTTGGGCGAGGCCGGCGAGTTGTGCATCCGCGGTCCGCAGGTGATGAAGGGCTACTGGAACCGTCCCGAGGAAACCGCCAAGGTGATCATGGCCGACGGCTTCCTGCGCACCGGCGACATCGCGGTCATGGACGGCAACGGCTACGTCAAGATCGTCGATCGCAAGAAGGACATGATCCTGGTCTCCGGCTTCAACGTCTATCCGAACGAAATCGAGGACGTGCTCGCCATGCATCCGGGTGTGCTGGAATCGGCCGCGGTCGGCGTGCCCGACCCCAAGACCGGCGAGGCGGTGAAGATTTATGTGGTCAAGAAGGACCCGGCGCTGAGCGAAGCCTCGCTGCTCGAACACTGCCGCGCCAACCTGACGGCCTACAAGGTGCCGCGCCACATCGCGTTCCGCAGCGAACTACCGAAGACCAACGTCGGCAAGATCCTGCGCCGCCAGCTGCGCGACGAGAAGGCCTGAAGCCGGCCCGTAACGCGAGGATGCAAAGATGAGCGAGATCAAAGTCAGCCGCGCGCACGGCACCACGCTGAAGAAGGCGCGCAAGGGCGCCGAACACATCGCCGAGGAAATGGGCGAGGAATTCGGCCTGGATCATGAATGGGACGGCAACACCCTGCGTTTCCATCGCATCGGCGTCTCGGGCCACATCGAGGTCGGCAAAAAGGAAGTCGAGATCTACGTCAAGCTCGGCTTCCTGCTGATGGGCCTGCGGCCGCGCATCGAGCACGAAATCAACCGCTTCTGCGACGAGAACTTCGGCCCGGCGGCATAGCCGTCACGCGAATATGCCGCCCAGGTCGGTGAAGAGTCGGCGGTAGCGGGACGGCGACTCAACTCAAAGTACGTGCCTCATCCAGCAAACCCCCATCGACTGATTCGGTTGATTTGACTGAATCGAACGATTCGCTCAAATTGGCGACATCAGGCTTGGAGATGCCCCATGCAAACCTATACCGCGAATGAAGCCAAGACCCGTTTCGGCGAATTCCTCGACCGCGTGCAGCGCGAACCGGTTCGGGTGATGCGCCACGACCGCGTGGTCGGCGTCATGGTCAGCGCCGAGGACTACGAGGCGATGCGTGCCTTTTATGCCGACCGTCTGTTGAAGACGATGAACGAGACGGCGGAAACGACGCAGCGCACAGGTTTGACGCCGGAGAAGCTGGAGGAGTTGCTGGCCGACGAGAGTTGATTGCAGCATGAGTCCGCGCGGGCCAGGCGTCGTCATCGATACCAATGTCTGGATCAGCGGCTTGCTGACCCAAACCGGTTACCCAGCACAATTGACGCGACAGGCTGTTCGGCGCGGTCAGCCGGTGTTTTCCGCAGCTACGTTCGCGGAACTCAAGGAACGCCTGTGGCGCCCCAAGTTTGATCGCTACCTCACGCTGGAGCAGCGCAAAGCGCTCCTGGGCGACATTGAATCGATTGCCCTGTGGATCGATGTATCGCCCGCAATTGCTGCAAATACTGGCTCATATGGTGAGCCTTCATCACGGCATACTGGGTTCCTTTAAGGAGAACCATATGAACCAGCCCAATCCGTTAACGTCAGGACAATTCAATATTTCGGCGAATATTGAAAGCTATGGTTTTGCGCAACAAATACTGCGATCCGGATTCATCTCGGCATTGCCTACGCTCCCAACTTTCCTTCCTGTCTTCCGCCGGCTTGAGTTCACCGTTCTCGACAACTTGGAGCATTGCTTTGACGATTTCGCCTTGCAGCTGGGCTGGCATGCACTGCGGCTTGATGAGGGAAATCTGATACTGCATGCCGACGGCCTGTTTATTGAAGCCAATGGTGATCAAAAACTTACGTATTGTTTTTGCTCATTTGAAATTTGGGCTGACAGCGTTGCGCGAGCGGAATCGGCAAAGGCAGCCATTCTTGCATGCAGTAAAGACAATCGAATCACTCAGACCATGTTCGCCCTCTCATGGAATTACTTTAGCGCGACCGATGGGATCAAGCAGGCTATTCTTCAGGAAGTCGCGGACGACGTACTGCATGACGAGGCCTATCCGGACTTAAAGCGGGGCGTGACCCAGTTCATCACGGCCTATCTGGATGCACCAGAAACCGTGTTGGTCGTCCAGGGCAATCCGGGAAACGGCAAGACCCGTTTGATTCGTGCAATTCTGGCTGAGATGTCGCGCCGAAAAGGTACGCCAACAAAGGCCCTGTACACCACAGACTTCAAGGTGCTTGAAAGCGACGACATTTTCCGGCGATTCATCAATGGCCTGCACGAGACGTTTGTCATTGAGGACGCCGATTATCTGTTGCGACCCCGATCCGATGGCAACGACAATCTGCACCGTTTTCTCGGTATTGCCGACGGCGTCATCCGTTCGCAAGGTAGGAAGATAATCTTCTCGACCAACTTGCCCAACCTTGGAGATATTGACGATGCGCTGATTCGACCTGGACGCTGCTTTGCCAGGATCAAGGTGCGCGAACTTTCCGGCACGGAGGCCGAGGCCTTGTTGGTAAAGTTGTGCGAAAGGGATAAGGCAAAAGGGGCCACTATCATGGCGAGCCTTGCTAGACTGAAGCGCGAGGTCTATTCACTCGCCGAGATCTATCGCGCTTTCGGTGATGCTATGGACAATGAGCCGCCTTACTTAGGCACATCGCCTACTGCACATGCGGCAAGCGATTAATCGGAGACCGTTCTCGAGCTCAAACATTCCGCAACTGACGAGAGGAATTTCATGCCGGGTCCAGAACCGCGCGAACTATTGATGACTCTTGAGACTACGCTATACAAAGCAGGCATAGACATTGCTGGCGTGATAGCCCAACTTGGTCAGGTGCAAGCCTCCGAGGACCGGGAGGGCGGGAAGTTTTTTGAATTTCGTGATCATCTTCGCGGTTTGATTTTGTCCTTGTTGAGCAATCAAAGACCTTGGGAGCCTATCGCACGGAATCGGGATCAAATCGATGCGATATTCTTCAACTATGATCCCGACCGCGTTCAGGCTACAGACCCGCTACAATTTGTGTGGTCATTGCGCGATATTCGATGCGGAAATCGGGCGATGGTTAAACAGATGGACTGCCTCTCCGTCAACATTGCTACGATGAAGCGAATTGTTTCCGAGCGCGGCTCATTGGACGAGTTCGTCGAGAGTGCCGATCCAGATTCGATCGCAAAAGCGCTCTCCGATCCAGGCCCCTACAAGTTGAAGCAGGTCGGGTTCGCACTTGCACTTGAATACCTTAGAAACGTGGGCATTCGCGCAGCTAAGCCGGACTCGCATATTCTGCGAGTGTTAAGCGGCCAATGTCTTGGGTACTTAAGCGATCGTCCAAAACCGATCGAGGCAAGCGTGCTTGTGGCGAAGCTTGCCAAACTGAGTGGAAGTAACCCTACCTACTTAGATAACTTGCTGTGGATGTTGTGCGCAAAAAATTATGGCGACATCTGTGGGGAAAAGCCGCGTTGCCATGATTGCGGCTTCGAGCGTACATGCAATTTTCCGCATTCGCGCCCGGTCATTGGCTGATGAATGCCAAGTCCGCTAATCGCAACGTGTGCCCCTGTACCGCAATGAACTTCCCTGATCTGGTAAATCGAATTCGCACAGAGCGAGGTCTCACGAGTGATGATGTCCCGGGTTTTGATCCAAACAACGGGAATGAAGGCGCGAAGTACCTTTTTCTTCTTGAGGCTCCCGGACCGATAGCTAAGAAAACTGGCGAGATTTCCCTCAAGAACAAAGACCCATCAGCCAGAAACCTTCGAGAACAGTTGAGGGTGGCAGGTATTGGCCATAAAGACCTCGCACTCTGGAACGTGGTGCCCTGGTATCTCAGCAATGACCCAGGTACGTCGATCCGGGCGGCAACCGCCAGTGATGTACGCGAGGGAATTGAATACTTGGTCGAGTTAATCGAGGCGATGCCGAATCTGCGCTGCATCGTCCTGGTAGGTGGCGCCGCAAGACAAGCTCATATGTTCCTGTCGCGTAAAACCACTGCACGAATAGTTACCTGTCATCACACTTCAGCGCGGGCGACGAATAGCAATCGCGACGCAGCCCGCGAGAACATTGAAGTCTTTAGCTACGTTAAGGCAACTACCTGAAACTCAGGGGTGCCCAACACGCATGCCGGTACTGCTCGGCCTAGTCGGCGAAATCAACGTGTCGGCCTGAGCCCGGCGCGCCGGATCTTATGGCCCGGCCACAGGGTGAACGTCAGTCCGCCATCCCCCATGGCCGGCTGAAGCCGGCCCTAAGGGCAACCGACCCTTGCCCGGCCGACCACTACTCCGCGGCTGTCGCCGACGCCTCCATCATGCATTGCACCAGTTCGGCCACCGAACGCACTTCCATCTTGTCCATGACACGCCCGCGATGCACCTCGACTGTCTTGATGCTGATGCCGAGGTCATCGGCGATCTGCTTGTTGAGTCGGCCGGCGGCGACCAGATCCATGACTTCGCGCTCGCGCTGGGTCAGGCTGCCCAGGCGTCGCCGGATTTCCGCGCAGCGCCGGCGCTGGCCCGACTGCTCGCGGTCGGCAGCCAGGCACTGTTCGATCAGGCGCAGAATCTCCTTGTTGTTGAACGGCTTCTCGATGAAGTCGCTGGCCCCCTTCTTGAGCGCGGACACGGCCATCGGCACGTCGCCATGGCCGGTGACGAAGATGACCGGCAAGCCCGGACACACCGCCTGAAGCTTCTCGTGAAGTTCCAGCCCGCTCATGCCGGGCATCCGCACATCGAGCACCAGGCAGCCGGGCATGTCGTCGGTACAGGCTTCGAGGAAGGCCTCGCCGGAAGCGAAGACCCTCACCCGCAAGCCGTTCGACTCCAGCAACCAGGCCAGGGAATCACGCATCGCCTCGTCGTCGTCGACGACAAATACGCACTGTTCCCTCGCCATCATTTCGCCGGCCATGATTACTCCCTATTCGCCAAGCGGCAGCGTAAAGCGAAACACCGACCCGCCGCCGGGATTGGCGGCAGCCCACAGGCGACCATTGTGAAATTCGATGATGGTGCGGCAGATGTTGAGTCCCATGCCCATTCCCTGTGGCTTGGTGGTGAAGAAAGGCGCGAACAGCTTCTCGGTTTCGCTGGTGTCGATGCCATGTCCATTGTCGCGCACCTCGATCTCGATCTGCGCCTCGTCGTTGCAGCGCGCGGCGAGGGTCAAATGCCGCCGCTGGCGCGGCGTTTGGGCCATGGCTTCGATGCCGTTCTTGACCAGGTTGAGCAGCACCTGCTCGATCATGATGCGGTCGGCGCGCACCGGCGGCAGGCCCGGCGAAATATCGACACGGATATCGACCCCGGCCTTGCGCGCCTCCATCTCGGCAAAGCCGATCACCTCATCGACGATGTCGGCCAGCGGCACCGAAACGCAGTGCGGCTCGCTCTTGCGCACGAAGTCGCGCATGCGGCGCACGATCTTGCCGGCACGCTCGGCCTGGAAGCTGGCCTTGCGCATGGCATCGAGAATCGCCTCGCCCTGGTAGTCGCCCCTCTCCAGGCGGTTGACGCAGCCCATCGCGTAGTTGGCGATGGCGGCCAGCGGCTGGTTGAGTTCATGGGCCAGGGTAGACGCCATTTCCCCCATCGAGATCAGGTGCGCGGTCTGTTCCAGGCGCTCCTGGTGCTTGAGCGCGGCCTCCTCCATGAGCTTGCGTTCGGTGATGTCGGTGGCGATCTCCATGCGCACCACGCGGCCGTCGACCCAGCGGATGGCGCGGTCGCGCAGGTGGTACCAGCGACCGGACAGGGTGTTGTGGATTTCGCCGTCGAAGAGTTCCCGCGGCACTTCGTCGAGCCCCAGTTGGCGCGGATCGATGCGGAATTCGCCGGGATCGGGACGGCAGGCCGCCGTCACCTGCCAGCAGTTGCGCCCGACCGCGTCGAAGCCGTGGATGTTCTTGAAGGCGCGGTTGGCATACAGGATCTCGTCGCTGGCCACGGCGGCCACGTAAACGCCGGTGTCGAGACCGTCGAGCACGGCGACGAAACGCTCGTGCGCCGCCTCCAGCTCGGCGCGCGCGCGCTTGGGTTCGGTGATGTCGTTCATCGACGCCATCCAGCCGGTCTGCCGGCCGGAGCTGTCGATCAGCGGCGAGACGTACAGGCGGGCGTCGAAGCGCTCGCCGTTCTTGCGCTGAACGCGGATTTCGAAGCCCCCCGCCGGCGCCTGGCCGGCCAGCGTGATGTCGATGTTGTGCTGGTTGTAGTCGAGCTCCTCGGGCGGCCAGTAGGGAAACGGCGGGCGCACGCCGATCAGTTCCTGCTCGGTCCAGCCGGTCATGCGGCAAAACGCCGGATTGACGTAGATGATCCGCCCGTCGAGATCGACCGCGCGCAGGCCGGTCACCAGCGATTCGCCCATCGCCTTGCGAAACGCATACTCGGCGCGCAACGCCTCCTCGCCGCGCTTGCGGTCGGTGATGTCGTGGGCCACAGCATAGAGCAGCCCTTCCTCGGGCACCGGATTGATGCTCCACACCAGCCACTTGTAGCGCCCGTCGTCGCAACGGCAGCGCCGCTCGAAACTGACCGGCTGCCCCAGGGCCAGTTGACGTAGGGATTCCCGGGTTTCCGCCTGTTCGTCCAAATGCACGAAATCGAGCAACGGGCGCCCGACCAGCACGGGCGCCGCATAGCCGAGTATCCGCTCGAAGGCCGGATTGACGCGACGAAAGACGCCGTCCAGACCGGTGATGCAGAGCATGTCCAGCGACAGGTTGAACAGGCGGTCGCGCTCCTTTTCGACCTGCACCCGGCGCAACACATGCTGGCGCAGTGCGGTCAGGCTCCAGACCACGACCAGCGTCAGGCCGAAGATCAGCAAGGCCGGCAGCGCGCGCGGCACTTCGCTGCCGCTGCGGTATGCCACCGCATGCATGACCAGGCCGTTGCCGGGCGGATCGATGCTCAGCGAATAGTCGAGCGCGTCGTCGGTCTTCTTTACCGCGGAATTGCTCGCCAGTACCTTGCCGCCCGCCTCCTCGATGCTGAGGCGGTATTTGTCGGTAAACCAGTTCGGCACCAGATAGTTGACCAGGCCCTCCACCGAATACACGCCGACGATCGCCCCACGATGCTCGCGACCGCGCTGCACCGGGACGAACAGTTCGACGGTGGCGACGCCGCGAATGCCCTCGTAGGCGGCGCCATAGCTCGGCCGGCTGTTGTCGCGGGCCCGGCTGAACGTCGCCGGCTGGCTCGCCGCCAGCATTTCTCCGGAAATCCAGTCGGTGGTCTCGAACGGCGCCGTCCAGCGGATCACGGTTCCGGCATCGACCCAGGCGATGTTCACCAGTTCCGGATTGTTGGCGATGTACTGGGTGGCCCGAATCTGGAAATTGTCGCGATCGAGCACGCCCTCGGCCAGTTCGCGTGCCAATTGCCCGAGGAACTCCTGATTGCCCTGCAAGTGCAGGCGCATGGTCTGCTCGGCCCATTGCATGTCGCGCGCCAGCACATTCTGCTGCAAGTCGAGTTCGCGCTTTTGCAAGACCCAGACCAGCGTCAGCATCGCCACCGCGAAAATGCCGATGGCGATATAGGGCAGATTCCAGAGCCAGATGCGCCCGAAACCGGCTGCTGCGGTCGGAGATCGATGCTTGGGCATATCGCGCGGCGGTCCACCGCCAGTGAAAACAGTTTACCCGCCCCGACGCCAGGGCAGGCGAGCGTCCATTCTAGGCGCGGCCGGCGCGCCCTATGGGTAAGGGTTTTCCCCAACAGGGTTAAACCCGATAGCAGGAACCGTCCCAGGCGCCTATCCTGCCGCCACTTTGCAAATCGCGCCGATACAACGCGGCGGACCGGACGCGAAAACGAAAGCCTCGCTCCGGGCGCAAACGCCCCGCCGGCAGTATGCTGCGCAACGGGAGCCAAAGTAGCCGACGGAAAAGGAGCGAGGCGATGACACTATTCATGGAAGCCTACGAGTGGGCCGAAAAGTCCATCTGGAATACCCTGACGCGGAAGCTGATGAGCTTCCTCTTCCTGTTCCTCGCCGACCTTGCCTACCTCGGCATTTATCTCAAGACCCGGTACGACCTGGAAAAGCTGCTCTCCGACGGCAAGGTGGCCGAAGCCACGCTGCAGTCCGCGCTATCGATCATGGAATCCGGCCTGATCGCCATGGTCGTGCTGACCGTGCTCGCCCTGACCTGGAATGTCCTGCAAATCCTCTACATGCGCTACCTGATCGTCAGGCCGGTAAAGACCATCACCCGCATGTTCGACGAAATCGGCCGCGGCGAAGGCGATTTCTCCAAGGATCTGCCGCTACTCAGCCATGACGAACTGCGCGACATGGCGCTGGCCTACAACCGTTATGCAGAGAAGATGCGGCAGACCATCGGCGAGCTGCGCAAGATGAGCGTGAGCATTGCGCGCGAGGCGGCGGTGGTGCGCCGCCATGTGACCAACACCACCACCCAGGCCGAGCAGCAGGGCAACATGACGGAGTCGGTGTTCACCGCCAGCAACGAGGCGACGCGGGCCATCGAAGAGGTATCCAGCTCGGCCCAGGTCATCTCCGACTCGACCGCGCAGAACCTGGAAAAGGCCAGGGTCTCGCTCGATGAAATGATCGACATCGCCGGCAAGATCACGGCCACCACCGAGAAGCTCGGCAGCTTCAGCGTCACGGTGGCGAATCTGAGCACCCGTTCGGAAAGCATCAAGGCCATCGCCAGCCTGATCAAGGAGATCGCCAGCCAGACCAACCTGCTGGCGCTCAACGCGGCGATCGAGGCGGCTCGCGCCGGCGAGCAGGGGCGCGGCTTCGCCGTGGTCGCCGACGAAGTGCGCAAGCTGGCGGAAAAGGTCAACCAGGCGACCCAGGAAATCAATCTGAATATCGGCGGCATGATCGAGCTGGTGCGCGACACCCTGGCCGAAAACCAGATCATCAATGCCGACATCGTCCAGACCCGGGACGTGGTGCAGAAGTCTTCGGTGCAGTTCCGCCAGATGGTGGCCGATTTCGAGGACACCAACGAGAAGCTGTTCCGCATCGCCGCGGCGATGGAGCAGCTTACCGCGACCAACAACCAGGTGCATCAGAACGTCACCGAGATCAACGGCCTGTCGCACCGGGTCGCCACCGACATGCGCGACTCGGAGAAGTCTTCCCTCGGCCTGTCGAGCGCCACCGAGAGCGTCCAGGAGCTGGTCTCGCGCTTCAAGATCGGGCGCGGCAACTTCGACTACAACGTCGACGTCGCGCGCCGTTTCCGCGACCAACTGCAAACCACGCTGGAAAAAATTCATGCTCGCGGCATCGACGTGTTCGACCGCAACTACGTCCCGGTCGGCGATGCCAAGCCGCAGAAATACCGCGTCAAGTACGAAGATGCCTATATCGCCGAATGCCAGCAGATCCTCGAAAAGTCGCTGGCCGAACTCAAAGGCGGCGTCTACGCGGTGGGGGTGGACGTCAATGGCTACCTGACCGCCCACAACCTGAAGTTCTCCAAGCCGCTGACCGGCGACTATCAGACCGACCTGGTCGGCAACCGCACCCGGCGCAAGTTCGAAGCGCCGACCGAGTTGCGCGCCGCACGCAACGAGACGCCGCTGCTGCTGCAGACCTATATCCGCGATACCGGCGAACTGATGTGCGACCTGGCGCTGCCGATCATGGTGGCCGGCCGCCAGTGGGGCAACGTGCGCGTCGGTTGCACCACCGACACCCTGCTGGCATGAACGCCTCGCCGCAAGCTCGGCGCCGCGCAACCCGCACGTCATCTCATTCACACTACCTAACGCCACACTAGCGCAGGAGCCGCATCATGGAACAGCCGCATGGCCTTTCGCGGGATTACCCGCCCAAACCCGAGAACGTCTATTTGTTCGCCACCTGCCTGGTCGACCAGTTCGCCCCGGAGGCAGGTCTCGACACCATCCGCCTGCTCGAACGCGAAGGCATCGCCGTTCATTTTCCCGAGCGACAGACCTGCTGCGGCCAGCCGGCCTATACCAGCGGCTATCCCGACGAGGCGCGCGCCGTCGCCCGCCTTCAGCTCGACCTGTTCCCGCGCCTGTGGCCGGTGGTGGTGCCTTCCGGTTCCTGCGCAGCAATGTTGCGCCATCACTACCCCAAGTTGTTTGCCAACGATCCGCCGCTGCGCGCCAAGGCCGAAGACCTGTCGCGCCGCGTCTTCGAGCTGACCGAATTCCTCGTCCATGTCGCCGGCTTTCGGCAGCAGGACATCGGCGAACCCTGCACCGTGGCACTGCACACCTCCTGCCACGCCCGGCGCGAAATGGGCTCGCACGAAACCAGCGCCGCACTGCTGGCCAGCCTCGACCAGGTCGAGGTGGTGCAGCAGGCGCGCGTCGAGGAGTGCTGCGGCTTTGGCGGCACCTTCGCGATCCGCCATCCCGACATCTCGGAAGCCATCGTCACGGACAAGGTGACCAGCCTCAAGGACAGCGGCGCGCGCCGTGTCGTCAGCGCCGACTGTGGCTGCCTGTTCAACATCCTCGGCAGCGCCGCCCGCCTCGACGAAATCGCCGGGGCGCCGGCGCCGACTCTTGAAGGCGAGCACATTGCCAGCTTCCTCTGGCGGCGCACCGGCGGAGCGGAACAATGAGCGCGCGGGAGAATATCCTCGGCCGCCTGCGCGCGGCGCCAACTGGCACCCCGGCGCCGCTGCCCGACCTCGCCGCCTGGCGCGCCCTGCGCCCGCCCGTGGCGGATGCCGCCGCCGGCCTCGCCTTGTTCAGGACCAACATCGAGGCTGCCCACGCCGAGGTGCATGACACCACGGCGCAGGACTGGCCCGCGCTGCTCGCCCGCCTGGCCGCCGCCAAAGGCGTGCAGACCCTGCTGTTCGGACCCGCCACGGCACATGGCGCACAGTTAAGCGCAAGCGCGCCACCCGGCGTGCAACTGGTGCCTTACGACCGCCCCGCCGATCAATGGCGCGACCTGTTGTTCGACGGCATCGACGCCTCGCTCACCGCGGCCGTCAGCGCCATCGCCGACACCGGCAGCCTGATCTTGTGGCCGGATGCGCATGAGCCGCGCCTGATGTCGCTGGTGCCGCCGATTCATTTCGTGCTGTTCGACGCGGCGCGGATACATCTCGACCTGCATGCCGCGATGCGCGCCGAGGCCTGGGCGACGCGCATGCCGACCAATGCGCTGGTGATCTCGGGACCGTCGAAGACCGCCGACATCCAGCAGACGCTGGCCTATGGCGCCCATGGCCCGCGCGAGCTGATCGTGCTGCTCTGCCATTCGAATGGAGGCCAGCCATGAGCCAGCCCGTGCACTTCCATGCGGCGAGCGACTTCGCCGACCGCAGCCGCGCCGCCGTCAATGACATCGGCCTGCGGCGCAACTTCCGCAGCGCCATGGATTACCTGCAGACCAAGCGCCGCGCCCAGTTCGGCGATGCCGGGGAACTCAGCGTGCTGCGCGACCTCGGCGCCGCGATCCGCCGCCACGCCCTGGCCAACTTGCCCGACCTGCTGGAACAGCTCGAAGCGCGCCTGAGCGCCAACGGCGTGGTGGTGCATTGGGCGGAGACGCCGGCCGAGGCCAACGCCATCGTGCTCGATATCGCCGCGCGCAGCGGCGCCAAGCGCTTCGTCAAGGGCAAGTCGATGGTCAGCGAAGAAGTCGGCGTGAACCACGCGCTGGAAGCCGCCGGCATCGAGGCGCTGGAAACCGACATGGGCGAGTACATCGTCCAGCTTGCCGGCGAGGCGCCCTCGCACATCATCATGCCGGCGATCCACAAGACCAAACAGCAGATCGGCGAACTGTTCGCCGCGCGGCTGCCCGGCGTCGCCTACACCGAGAACGTCGACGCGCTGATCCGCATCGGCCGCGAGGTGTTGCGGCGCAAGTTCGCCGAGGCCGAGATCGGCATTTCCGGGGTGAATTTCGCCGTCGCCGAAACCGGCACCCTGTTCCTGGTCGAGAACGAGGGCAACGGCCGCATGTGCACCACGGTGCCGCGCATCCACATCGCCATCACCGGCATCGAGAAGGTGGTGGCCAGGCTGGAACACGTCGCGGCCTTGAACAGCCTGCTGCCGCGCTCGGCCACCGGCCAGGCGGTGGAGACTTACCAGAACTTCATCAGCGGACCGCGCCAGCCCGGCGAACTCGACGGCCCCGAGGAAGTGCATCTGATCCTGCTCGACAACGGCCGCAGCCAGGCCTATGCCGACCTGCAACTGCGCGCCACGCTGCAATGCATCCGCTGCGGCGCCTGCATGAACCACTGCCCGGTGTATGCGCGGATCGGCGGCCACGCCTACGGCACCACCTACCCCGGCCCGATCGGCGCCATCATTTCACCGCATCTGCTGGGCCTCGACGCCACCTACCCGCTGGCCTTCGCCTCGACCCTGTGCGGCGCCTGCAACGAAGTCTGTCCGGTGCGGATTCCGATCACCGAGATCCTGATCCGCCTGCGCAACGAAGCCCAGGCGCGGCCGGGCAGCGCGGATGCCTCGCTGCGCGGCAGCGGCGCCGGCCGCAAGACCCTGGTCAGCATGATCTGGAGCGGCTGGTCGCTGGTCTACAGCCGGCTGCGCCTGTATCGCCTGAGCTCCTGGTTCATCAGCCGCGGCCATGCCTTGTCGCCCGCGGAGCAAGGCGCCTGGACGCGCTGCCGCACCCCGCTCAAACCGGCGCCCAAGCGCCTGCGCGACCTGATCAAAGAACGACGAGCGTGAGCCCGCTGATCCGGGATCTGGCCCGCATCCTGCCGCCGCGCCAGGTGATCGGCGACCCGCTGCGGCGGCTCGCCTACGGCACCGACGCCAGCTTCTACCGCATGATTCCCGAGGTCGTCGCGGTGGTCGAATCCGAGGACGAGGTGCAGGCCGTGCTGCAGGCGGCGCGCGCCCACTGCCGACCGGTGACTTTCCGCGCCGCCGGCACCAGCCTCTCCGGCCAGGCGGTCACCGAGGGTGTGCTGGCCCTGATCGGCGAGAGCTTCGCCACCTGCGAGATCGCCGCCGATGCGGCCACGGTGCGCCTCGGCCCCGGCATCATCGGCGGCGAGGTGAATTACCGCCTGGCCCCGCTGGGGCGCAAGATCGGCCCCGACCCAGCCTCGATCAACGCCTGCAAGATCGGCGGCATCGCCGCCAACAATGCCTCGGGCATGTGCTGCGGCACGGCGCAGAACAGCTACCGCACCCTGGCCGGGCTGCGCGTGGTGCTGGCCGACGGCGCCGTGCTGGACACCGAGGACGCGGCCAGCGTCGCCCGCTTCCGCCAGAGCCATGCCGCCCTGGTCGGGGAACTGGCCCGCCTTGGCGCCGAAACGCGTGCCGATGCCGAACTCGCGACGCGCATCCGCCACAAGTACAAGATCAAGAACACCACCGGCTACAGCCTCAATGCCCTGGTCGACTTCGAGGACCCGATCGACATCCTTGCCCACCTGATGATCGGCTCGGAAGGCACGCTCGGCTTCATCTCCAGCATCACCTACCGCACCGTCGCCGAAGACCCCTGCAAGGCCAGCGCCCTGGTCTTCTTCCCCGACATCGAGGCGGCCTGCGAGGCCGTGGTCCGGCTCAAGCCGGAACCCGTCGCCGCCGTCGAACTGCTCGACCGTCCGGCCCTGCGCTCGGTGGAGAACAAGCCCGGTCTGCCACCCGTGATGCGCAGCCTGGCCGATGCAGCCGCCGCGCTGCTGATCGAGGTGCGCGCCGAGAACGCGGCGACGCTGCAAACGCGCATCGACGCCGCGCTCGGTGCCCTGACCGGCATCGCCGTCATCTCAGCGCCGACTTTCGCCACCGACGCCGCCACCTGCGAGATGTACTGGAAAGTGCGCAAGGGCACCTTCCCCTCGGTCGGCGCCATGCGCCGCACCGGCACCACGGTGATCATCGAGGATGTCGCCTTCCCGATCGAGTCGCTGGCGGCCGCCACGCTCGACCTGCAGGCCCTGCTGCGCCGCCACGGCTATTATGATGGCGAAAATCAAGCGATCATCTTCGGCCATGCCCTGGAAGGCAACCTGCACTTCGTGTTCACCCAGGACTTCAACGACGCCGCCGAGGTCGCACGCTACGCCCGCTTCATGGACGAGGTCTGTCACCTGGTGGTCGACACCTATGACGGTTCGCTCAAGGCCGAGCACGGCACCGGGCGCAACATGGCGCCCTTCGTCGAAATGGAATGGGGCCGTCAGGCGACCGAACTGATGCGCCGCATCAAGCGGCTGTTCGACCCGGAAAACCGGCTCAACCCCGGCGTCATCCTCAACGACGACCCGCAGGCCCACCTCAGGCACCTCAAGCCAATGCCGGCGGCCGAAGCCAGCGTCGATCGTTGCATCGAATGCGGCTTCTGCGAACCGCTGTGCCCCTCGCACCGGCTGACGCTGAGCCCGCGCCAGCGCATCGTCAGTTGGCGCGAACTGTCGCGCCGCGCCGCCGCCGGCGAGGATGCCGCCGAGGTCGAAGCGGACTTCGCCTACTTCGGCCTCGATACCTGTGCCGGTTGCGGCCTGTGTTCCACCGCCTGCCCGGTCGGCATCGATACCGGCGAACTGACGCGCCTGCTGCGTGGCCGCGGTCTCGGTTCGGCTTCGCGCCAGGTCGGCGCTTGGACAGTGGACAATTTCGGCATGGTGGCGAGTGCGTCGCGGGCCGGGCTGGCGATCGGCCATGCCGTGTCCGGCATGGTGGGCGACGACCTGCTTGCCCGCCTCTCGCGCGGCGCCTGGAAACGCGGCATGCCGCAGGCCGGCAAAGCGCCGAAGCAAGGAGTCGGCGCTGGCGACACGGTGGTGTATTTCCCGGCCTGCGGTGGCCGCATTTTCGGCGCCAATTCGACGGACGAAGCCACGCTGCCGGAAGTCGTCATCGAACTGCTGACGCGCGCCGGCTATGCGCCGCGCCTGCCCGCAGGCTTCGACAAGCTCTGCTGCGGCCAGATGCTGGCTAGCAAGGGCCTGGCCGAGGAAGCGGCGCAGATGGCCGACGCCGTCACCGCTGCGTTGATGCAGGCCGCAGACGACGGGCGCGGCGGTTTCCACCCGATCATCATGGACGCCAGCACCTGTTCGGTGCGCATGCAGAAGCATCTCGCCGGACGCCTGCCCCTGCTCGACTTTCACGAGTTCGCCCACGATGCGCTGCTGCCGCGCCTGAGGCTGACGCGCAAGCCCGGTCCGGTGGCGCTGCACATCAATTGCAGCGTGCGCCGCGCGGCTTCCGACGAAAAGCTGCGCACGGTTATCGCGGCCTGCGTCGAGCAAATCGTCGAACCGGCCGGCGTCACCTGCTGCGGCTTCGCCGGCGACCGCGGCTTCGTCGTTCCCGAACTCAACGTCCACGCCTTGCGCAGGATTCACGACGCGCTGCCGGCGAACTGTGGCGAAGGGGTATCGACCAATCGCACCTGCGAAATCGGCCTGACCGCAGAGACCGGCCGACCCTATCGCTCGGTCGCCTACCTGCTGGAAGAATGCAGCCGCGGCGAAGACATGGCATGCTGACCGCCCCCAGCGCGACTGCGGACCTTGCCACCATGAGGAGACGTCGATGAGACGCAGAATGAAGCTGACTGCCGCCGCCATTGCCCTGAGCACAGCCTTGGGCGCCCACGCGGCCGATCCGATCCGTATCGGCGTATCCGGCCCCTTCACCGGCGGTTCGTCGCCGATGGGCATCTCCATGCGCGACGGCATCCGCCTGGCGGCACAGGAGATCAACGCCGCCGGCGGCGTGCTCGGCAACCGGATTCTGCTGATCGAGCGCGATGACGAGGCGAAGAACGAACGCGGTGCCCAGGTCGTACAAGAACTGATCAACAAGGAAAAGGTGGTAGCCGCGCTGGGTATCGTCAATACCGGCGTCGCCCTGGCCAGCCAGCGCTTCTACCAGGAAGCCAGGATTCCCATGATCACCTCGGTGTCCACCGGGTCGCTGGTGACCAGGCAGTTCCTGCCGCCACAGCATCCCGACAACTACATCTTCCGTATTTCCGCCAGCGATACCATCCAGGCGGCAATGATCGTCGACGAGGCCACCGAACGCCGCAAATTGAAAAGGGTGGCAATCCTCGCCGACTCGACCAACTACGGCCAGCTCGGCCGTGAAGACCTCGAACGCGCGCTGGACAGGAAGGGCATCAAGCCGGTCGCCGTCGAGAAGTTCCACATCAAGGACATCGACATGACGCCGCAATTGCTCAAGGCCAAGGCTGCCGGCGCCGAGGCGGTGCTGACCTACGCCATCGGCCCGGAACTGGCGCAGATCGCCAACGGCATGGTCAAGCTGGGCTGGAAGGTGCCGATGATCGGTAGCTGGACCTTGTCGATGTCCAACTTCATCGACAACGCCGGGCCCAACGGCGAAGGTGCGCGCATGCCGCAGACCTTCATCCAGGAGCCGACCACGCCCAAACGCAAGGCCTTCATCGAGGCCTACCAGAAAACCTACAAGGTCGACCGCATCGCCTCACCGGTATCCGCCGCGCAGGGCTACGACTCGATGTACGTCCTCGCCGCGGCGATCAAGCAGGCCGGCAGCACCAACGGCGTCAGGATCCGCGAAGCCCTGGAGAAGCTGTCGACCAGGGTCGTCGGCGTCATCCAGACCTACGACAAGCCCTACAACAAGACCGACCACGAGGCCATCGACAATGTCAGCGTGCCGGTGATCGGCGAGGTCAGGGGCGGCCACGTCGTCTACGCCTACGACGCCGACAAGAAAAAGGCCGTCAAGTAGGAATCCGTTCGGCAGGGACGACTCCCGCGCCGCGAGGACGCGGAGCGATCCGGTAAGCTCCCGATCAGTCCTTCAGGGAAGCGATCAGCGCAATGTAGCGGGTCATCGCCTCGTCGCTTGCGGTGCCCTTGATCGCGGCCCAGGCGTCGTATTTGGCGCGCCCCACCATGTCGGTGAAGCCGGGGCGCTTGCCTTCGACATCGCCGTCCGTGGCCTGCTTGTACAGCGCGTAGAGTTGCAGCAACACGTCGTTTGAGGGCCGCTCCGGCAGTTTCTTGGAATCGGCCACCGCTGCTTCGAAGTTGTTCTTGAGTTCGCTCATGTCATCTTTCTCGGCAAGGAATGGTCGCCACGAATTGGCTTCGACTATTATATGTCCCCGCGTAGCGCGGGGACGGTATCCCAGCGATATGTCGCCGCAGGATGCGGCAACGGTATCCCAGCCATAGGCCGTCAATCTGGAGGACACGCGCAATGCTCCGACGTGAAAAAATGTCGGCCGTCGATACGGCCTGGCTACGGATGGACCGCCCGACCAATCTGATGATGATCGTGGGGGTCATGGTATTCAGCCAACGCATGGACTTCGATCGGCTGCGCAATACGATCGAAGCGCGCATGGTCGGACGCTACCGTCGCTTTCGCCAATGCGCGGTCCAGGAAATCACCGGCGCCTGGTGGCAGGACGATCCCGATTTCGATCTCGATGCCCACCTGCGACGCCGCGCCCTGCCCGCCGGGGCCAGCAAGAAGGAATTGCAGGCACTGGCCAGCGAACTGGCGGTGCAGCCGCTGAACCCCGGCAAGCCGCTGTGGCGCTTCGACTTGATCGAGGACTACGACGGCGGATCGGCGATGGTGGTGCGCATCCATCACAGCATTGCCGACGGCATCGCGCTGGTAGGAGTCATCCTCTCGCTCACCGACCTCGCGCCACACGAGGCGCCGCCGCCGGCGAACGCCACCGAAGAGCAAGAGACAGACGGCGACGAAATGTCCGGCGGCCTGCTCGAAACCCTGGCCGAAGCACTCGGTTCCGCAGTCAGCATGGGCACCGAACTGGGAGGCAAGGCCCTCAACCTGGCAGCCAGCCCGGACCGCCTGTCCACCTATGGCAGGCACGGCATCGGGCTCCTTACCGAACTCGCGAAACTGCTGGCGATGCCGGCCGATTCGCCCACCCGCCTGAAAGGCAGGACCAGCGCCGTGAAGCGCGTGGCGTGGTCCGAGTTGATCCCGCTGGCCGAAATCAAGGCCTTGGGCAAAGCGCTCGGCTGTTCGGTCAACGACATCCTGTTGTCCGCCGTCGCCGGGGCATTCCGTGCCTACTTCCAGCAAAAGGGCGAGACGGTGCATGACGTCGAAGTCCGCGCCATGATCCCGGTCAATCTGCGTTCCGCCAAGCACGAAGGCACGCTGGGCAACCGCTTCGGCCTCGGCACGCTGTTGTTGCCGCTGCACGAGGGCAATCCGTTTGCCCGGCTGTTCCTGGTGCGGCAGCGCATGAACGAGCTCAAGGGTTCCTATCAGCCGCCGCTGACCCTGGCCCTGCTCGGCGCCGTCGGCGTCGCACCGAAGCTGGTGCAGCAGCAGTTCCTCGACATCCTGGCGGCCAAGGCCAGCACGGTGATGACCAATGTGCCGGGGCCGAAGCAGCCCCTGTACCTCTCCGGATCGCGCCTCGATCAGGTGATGTTCTGGGTGCCGCAGTCAGGCGACATCGGCGTTGGCGTTTCGATTTTGAGCTACAACGACAGCGTCCAGTTCGGCCTGATCACCGACCGCCATTTCGTTCCCGACCCGGAGGCCATCACGCCGCTGTTCGCCGCCGAGTTCGAAAAGATGATGCTGGCCTTGCTGATGCTCGACTGGGAAACCCCATTCGACCCGGCGCAGGTCGAGCAGCAACTGTTCGGCAAGACCATGCCGCCGCCACTCAGCGCGGCCGGCCCGGTACCCAAGGCGACCGCAGCGCGCAGGCCGCGCAAGAAAGTAGCAGCGAAGCCCCTTGCCAAGCCGGCACCGACGGCCCCTGCCAAACGCCCCGCCGCTAAAAAAGCAGCGCCACCCGCACCGGCGCCGGCTCCGGCCGAACCCGCGCCCAGGGTGCCGAAGCGTTTCCGCAACCTGGCTTAGCCGTCAGTCTTCGAGTTCCGCCTTGGCCAGCTCGACGTCGAGCCGTTCCATGGCATCGACCGGAGTGGCCGCCGCAGCTTTTTCATAGAGCTTGACGGCTTCGTCCATGCGGCCCTGGCCGAACAGCATGACCAGGGCATTGGCGTATTCGATGCAGGCGATGGCCGAGTCCGGCGCGAGCTTCAAGGCCGATTCGAAGTGCTTCACGGCGATATCCTTGCTCGCGCCGTAGGTCAGCTTGCCGACCATCGCGCCGACCTTGTCCACCACCTCGGCGTGATATGCGCCCAAGGCACTGTGCGCGTCGGCGTGTTTGGGGTCGAGCTTGATGGCCGTTTCCAGCGCCGCCTTGATCTTCCCGCCCAGCCCCTGCGTCAGCGCCTTGATCACCGAGATGCCCTGGCTGTAGCGACCCAGCGCATAGGCCTGGATGTAGTAGGCGTTGGCGTTCTTGGCTTGCGCCTGCTGCAGTTCCTCGCAACGTGCGGAAATCGCCTGGAACATCTCCAGTTTGCGTTTGTCATCTTCTTCGAGATAGTTGGCGTAAATCATGGCGGCCTTGTTGGCGACGTTGTAGCCGTCGAGGCCGGCCGCCAGACCCGCGTCGCAGGCCTTGTGGAATTCTCCCTGATGGTAGAGGCGCCAGGCCTCCTGCACCGCCGCGTCAGCCGGAAACGGCTCCCGGTCGCCGCGATGCAGGCGCTCCCAGTTCTTTTTCAGCGCGGCACCGGCGAATACGAATGCCTTGTCCGCGTACGGAAACTTCTTCCAGGCCGACTTTGCCATCATGAATCTCCTCTCTCATGTTCAAGCGGTTAAATAGTTCTTCGACAGTTCCTCGAACAGCCTGCGCGAACGCCCCACCAAATAGGGTGCGGCGAGCGCCATGACCTGAAACGCGCCCCGCGCCAGGCTTTCGCCGCCGATCTTCTTGCGCGGATCGCTGACAAACTCGAACGACAACCAATAGGTCGCCACGACGGTCATATTGACCGCCAGCGCCTGGATCTCGGCCGCGCTCGCCTTCATGTCGCCGGTCGCCACCAGGCCCTGGCAGATCACGGTCGCGGTATCCACCTTGTGCGCGACGATGCGCTTGAAGTGCGTCTCCAGTATCCGGTTGCGCGACAGCAGTTCGTTGACGTCGCGATAGAGGAAGCGGAACTTCCAGATACCCTCGAAGATGAGATGCAGGAACAGCCAGATGTCCTCGACGTTGGGCGGGCGCCGCGTCGGCGCCGTCAAGGCTTCCTCGATGCCGCGCTCGAAATCGGCAAACAGGGACTCGATGATTTCGTCCTTGCTGTGGAAGTGGTAGTACAGGTTGCCCGGACTGATGCCCATTTCATCGGAAATCAGCTGAGTGGTGACGTTCGGCTCGCCGAATTCGTTGAACAGCGCCAGGGCGGTTTCCAGGATGCGCTCACGCGTGCGGCGCTTCGGTTTTCTCTCGATCAATGGCCAGTCTCCACTATTTGTCCAGAATAGCAGAAACCTCGAACGCTACCGTCATCGATCCGCCTCAGGCCGCCAGGCGCTGCCTGTGCTGCAAGCGCTTGAGCACCCGACCCAGATCGTCCAGCGTGTCGGACAAGACCAGCGCGGTGCGTCCCAGGGCGCCGACGCGACGGCGCTTCAATTGGGCCATGCGCCGCGCCAGCGAGCGATGCGGTTCGACCAGCACGGCGCGATTGATCGCCACCCCATGGCGGGCCAGTTTCGGCGCCAGCTCGTCGTAGCGCCGCAGCAATTCCTCGCGCGTCTTGCGATAGGCCTGCTCGGAGAGGCGCTTGCGGTCGCCATAGCTGAACATGTTGGTGAAGAACATGTCGGCATCGTCGCGATGCGGCTCGAACAGGATGACGTCGGCGTCCGTGTATTCGATGTCGTACTTCGCCAGCCCGGTTTCCATGCGCGAGTGGATGATGGAGCGGAAGGTTTGCGCAAGAACCACGGGCAGGCCGCCATCGACCAGCTGACGCCGCTTCAGGTGCTTCTCGTGCGACGCCAGCTTGGCGTCGAAGGGAACCAGCGGATTGATGCAAAGCACCAGGCGAGCCCCGGCCTTGAGCGCCACCGAGGCGTGCAGTGTCTTTTTCAGCGCGCCATCGACAAACCAGCGGCCATCGATTTCGACCGGCGGAAACAATCCCGGCAGCGCGGAACTGGCCTGGATCGCCGTGGCGATCGGAACATGGTCATGCCCCTTGGAACCGAATGCCACCGCCGCCCCCGAATCGAGATCCGTGGCGATCAGGAACAGTCGTCGCTTGAGTTGCCGAAAGTCGTTGGTCAGCCCGGGCAGCGCAAACAACCGGCGCAGGAACTCGCCGACGCCGGCATTGTTGAAAATTCCTGTCGGGATCGCCCGCGACAGGCGCGCGAACGAGGCCACCAAATCCCGCCGCAACGGATCGCGCAGGTACTCGCCGAGGGACGCCCACAGCAGGGCCGGCACGGTCCCGGCACGCCGCGCGTACTCGCCGAAAGCCGGCTTCAGCAACATCTCGGGATCGAACGGAATCTCGGCCGAGTCGCTGTCGATGAACATCCGGTACATATAGGCCGGACTCAGGCCATTGGCCAAACCCGCGGCGATGAAGCCACCGGCGCTGACCCCGACATAGGCATCGAGATCATTGAAATCGAAGCCGTCCAGCGCCTCCGCCAGCGCCATCAAGGCCCCGATTTCATAGATCGCCCCGAGCGGGCCGCCCCCCGCCAGCGCGACGGCCATCTGCGGCGGCCGGCTTGCCGGGCACATGTCAAGGCACTCCGCCGATAGCTTTCAGGCCTGCACAAAGGGTATTGCCGGCGTCAGGACGCTGCCTTCGGCGCCGCTTTCGGAGCTGCCTTGGGCGCCGCGCGACGCACCGGCTTTGCCGCCTTGGGCTTCTCGGCCTTGGCCGCGCCGCCGTTCAGCTTTTCCACCTCGGCCTTCAACTCGGCCACGCGCTTGGCCAGCGCCGCGACATCGTCCTTGGTCGGTACGCCCAAACTGTTCAGCGAACGGGCGACGCGATTCTCGAATACCTGCTCCAGCTTGTCCCAGGTGCCGGTCGCCTTGGCGGCCATTTCGGTAACCTTGTCTTCGGTGACCTTGCGGGTCTTCTGCTGGATCGCCTCGCCCTCGCGAATCAGCGCGTCGAACACCTTGTTGCCTTCCTGCTGCGCCTTGGCGAACGCGCCGAGTCCCGCCAGCCAGATCTGCTGGGCAGATTCGCGAATGGTGGCCGACAGCTGACTATCCTTGCCGGCGGATTTGAGTTTCTTTACCACGAGCTTCTTTACCATGAGGATCTCCTGAGTGAATTGATTCCAGACGCCTCGCCTGCGAGGCTGCGGCCGGCCTTCCACCTGCCATGGAGAGCAGTCTAGCGGCTCGGATTAGAGCGATCACACTAATGTCATGGGTGGATCGCTCTAATTCTGTATCATTCCGCAGACGATGCCGCGGCACGGGATCAAGGGCAACCATCGAACAATGACGAGGAGGCAACAATGATTTATTTTGTCACCGGAGCGACTGGATTCATCGGCAAGCGGCTGGTCGCCAAGCTGCTTGAAAAACCGACAGCCACCGTTTACTTCCTTACCCGCGACAAGACTCCCGAGCGCCTGGAGGCGCTCTACGAGTACTGGAAAGCCGACCCGAGCCGCGCCATCCCGATCGTCGGCGACCTCTGCCAGCCTGCTCTCGGCGTCGGCAAGGCGGACCTGAAGAAGCTCAAGGGCAAGGTCGATCATTACTACCATCTCGCCGCCATCTATGACTTGAAAGCCAGCGCCGACGAGCAGATGGCCGCCAATGTCGATGGCACGCGCAACGCGGTCGCGCTGGCGCAGCAGATCGACGCCGGCTGTTTCCACCACGTCAGCTCGATCGCCGCCGCCGGCCTGTTCGAGGGCATCTTCCGCGAGGACATGTTCGAGGAAGCGGAGAACCTGGACCATCCCTACTTCGGCACCAAGCACGAATCCGAACGCATCGTGCGCGCCGAATGCAAAACTCCCTGGCGCGTCTATCGCCCCGGCGTGGTGGTCGGCGATTCGCGCACCGGCGAAGCGGAAAAGATCGACGGCCCCTACTATTTCTTCAAGCTGATCCAGAAAATGCGCGGCATGCTGCCACCCTGGATGCCCAGCATCGGCCTCGAAGGCGGCCGCATCAACATCGTCCCGGTCGATTTCGTGGTCGATGCCCTGGCCTACCTCTCGCATCAGAAGAATCTCGACGGCCGCTGTTTCCATCTCACCGACCCGCACCCGATGCGCGTCGGCGACGTGCTCAACGTCTTCGCCCGCGCCGGCCATGCGCCGGAGATGGGGATGCGCATCAATGCCGCGCTGCTCGGCTTCATCCCGCGCAGCGTGCGCAAGACCCTGATGGCGCTGACCCCGGTGCGGCGCATCCGTAACGCCATCATGAAGGATCTCGGCCTGCCGGAAGACATCATGCAGTTCGTCAATTATCCGACCCGCTTCGACTGCAAGGAGACCCAGAAAGCGCTGGCCGGCAGCGGCATCTCGGTGCCGCCGCTCGACAGCTACGCCTGGAAGCTGTGGGACTACTGGGAACGCCGCATGGACCCCGACCTGTTCATCGACCGCAGCCTGAAGGGCCGCGTCGGCGGCAAGGTGGTGCTGATCACCGGCGGCTCCAGCGGCATCGGCAAGGCGGCTGCACTCAAGATCGCCGCGGCGGGAGCGATCACCCTCATCGTCGCCCGCGACAAGGAAAAGCTGGAGGAAACCGTCGCCGAGGCCAAGGCACAAGGGCTGACGCTGATCACCTATTCTGCCGATGTTGCGGACGAAGCGCAGTGTGCCGACCTGGTGCGCCGCGTCTCCGAGAAGCACGGCGGGGTCGACATCCTGGTAAACAATGCCGGCCGCTCGATCCGCCGCGGCATCGAGAACTCTTTCGACCGCATGCACGACTTCGACCGCACCATGCAGGTCAATTACTTCGGCTCGCTGCGCCTGACCATGGGCCTGCTGCCGAAGATGATCGAGAAGCATGCCGGCCACATCATCAACATCTCCTCGATCGGCGTGCTGACCAATGCCCCGCGCTTCTCCGCCTACGTTGCCTCGAAAGCCGCGCTGGACGCCTGGACGCGCTGCGCGGCCTCCGAGTTCGTCGATCGCGGCATCGAGTTCACCACCATCAACATGCCGCTGGTGAAGACGCCGATGATCGCCCCGACCAAGCTCTACGACCACGTGCCGAC
>Ga0209343_10001571_pt1 | contig 30577 bp, 29 predicted proteins | sample RifCSPlowO2_02_FD_184026 | JGI IMG/M metagenome (GOLD analysis project Ga0209343, IMG submission 184026) | Groundwater microbial communities from Rifle, Colorado - Rifle CSP2_plank lowO2_0.2 (SPAdes) (version 2) | ecosystem: Environmental > Aquatic > Deep subsurface > Groundwater | place... | reverse complement strand
ATATTTTTGGAGCCGAGGGGCTTAACAAGCTTTTTGCTTTCATCGGATTTAACAAAATATATAGAGTATAACGAATTGAGGATTGGCGATATCTTAAAAGGAGGCGTGAGTATTGTGGTGTCCGAAGAAAGTACGATCGGCATGACCGGTGAAAGAAAACGCGGAGATATAATCGCTCACAATTTTGTTGTAAAGAATAGATAGTATGAAATTTAAAGTCTTTATTGTTGGAATTGTTTTATTGTTAGGCTCGATATTGTTCCTCCTTTTATATCCCGAACGGACTTATGCGCATAACAACGCCAATTTTAATTGTATCCACGTACCTAATCAGTGGGTTTCCTGTGGGGGGGCAAATCGCTGTGAAGGTCCTGATGTAGTAAATGATTGGGAAGTATGCTTTGTAGAAGCAGACGGAGTCACTGAAACCGGATGCTACAATATTTATAACGATCTTCATCAGGCAAACGCACCTCAATGCGTCCCTAATTGCGATGATGGTCGCGTGTGCTCTGGATCTTGCAATGCTCCACCAAACACCTGCGGGACAGACAATGGATCTAAGGGTGGATGTGAATATACCACTCATAACGGCAGCTCAAACTGTAATCGGGTTGGCGCGCCGAATGAACCCTGTAGGGAAGACAATTGTAGCCCTGGGTTCACATGTCAGGGAGATAAGTGCGTTGCGAGTCCAACAGCTACTCCCACGCTACCTCCTCCTTCGGGAAACCCTTGCGAACCGAATTGCGGGCCTTTTCCTAACTGCTATGACGGATCTACAAAAATTTGCCACTATTCATCGGGCTCAAACTGTCTGCAGTGCAATGCACCGGATTCGGCAAATTGTACCCCTTCAGGCTGTAAACTTGGTCCTACCGCTACACCCACACCTACTACTGCTGCTCCGCGGGCTCCCACGCCGACTCCTCGACCGACCAGTGCTCCTCCAAGAGCAACATCAACCCCTACTCCGAGAGTAACTCCGAGAGCAACATCCACCCCTCGCCCAACCACTCCTCCGGGAGTAACTGTCCCTCCTGCCGCAACATCTACGCCAAGACCTACTACTCCTCCGGTAGCGACCGCGACCCCAAGGCCTACTTTGCTTCCCACGGCAACCCTAACACCAGCCGCATCTCCAACACCGCTGTTTAACCCTGCCGCTTGTAAATGTGATGGAATTGAACCTACGGAGATTTTTTCCGGTCAAGCGCTAAGCGTAACATCGTTCGCAAAAGTCGAAGGCCAGGATGTAACGCGCGCCAGAGTAGTGGATCAGAAATTTTTCCTGGCGGAAGGTGCCGAAACAATGGCAACAATCATAGCAAGATCAAACCCAATACCCTCAACGGTTGTTTCATCCTCTCCAACTCTCATCAGATATGCTTCCAAATGGGATCTAAGGCTTCCTCAGCTAAAATCCGGGGCCACATACAGAATATGGAGCCAGATAAATTGTCAGCCAAAAACTACCGTTTATACCGGATCAGGAAATGTTCTTTCCGAGCAAACCGAAGACCTTTCTTTGTTCCAAAAAATTCTGAGATTCTTTGGATCGCTTTTCGGTGGTGGAGCAGAAATTCAAGTTGTTGAACCCGAACCTACTGTTGCTCCGGTTTCAGGGAGTTCACCAAGTCCGCAAGATTCGAGTATTCAGCAATTTTACGACCCAACACCCGCAAAAAGGGACAATCTTCAGCTTGATACTTTTTATCCCGGGGAAATATACCAGAAGACATGCAGCTTTATCAAATTCCGCTTCAACGGCCCACAGCAATAATATTAATTATTGCAATAAAAAGTAAAAAATGTAACAATGTGAAACCTTGCAATGAGGAAAATAGACTATACCAAAGCTTTAACAATAGGTTTTCTAACTCCATGCTATGACTTTCTTCAAAAACTGATTGGAATGGGAGATGTTTTTTATCTCGATATAGCAAGTTACATTGCTCCAAAAAATCAAGCCGAAATTCTTGATGTGGGAACAGGAACGGGTAATCTTGCAATAGCCGTCAAAAGAAAATATCCAAAGGTAAGAATTGACGCTATAGATCCGGATGAACGGGTGCTAAAAATTGCAGATAAGAAAATTAAGGAGAGGAAATTTGGGATTAAATTAAAAAAAGCATACGCACAACAAATTCCCTTTGGGGACAATCATTTTGATTTCGTGGTTTCAAGTTTTGCGATTCACCATATCCCTAGGGCATTACGGAGACAGGCGTTTTCCGAAATGAAAAGAGTTCTTAAGAAAAAAGGCATTATTTTAATTGTAGATTTCGGAGTTCCAAAAAATTTATTCACAAAGGTTTTTACATATTTTCTTTCATTTTTAGAGGATGTTGGGTTGAATAGAAAAAATTTTATTTTTAATGTTTTAAAGGAAACGGATTTTCGAGATGTAAAAGAGGTCGGAAGTAAATTTGGAATATTTTCAGTTTATCTTGGAAAAAAATAAAATTTTAGGTTTTGGGTGGAAGACGGGTGCTGCCCCCGCGACCTCCAGATCCACAATCTGGCGCTCTACTGTTGAGCTACAACCACCATAACGATCTTAAATATTAAAAATTAAATATAAAATATTCAGATTTAGATAGCGTAAAACCCTTAAATTATAGCAGACGCTAGTTATTTACTCAATTTTTCGCCCTTAGGCGGCAAGCTTTCTTTGCGTTGATTTCGTTTTTAATATTTTATTTTTTATATTTTATATTACTTTACGATTTCTCCTTCTATTATATCCTGCCCATTCCTGTTTCTTAGAATTCCCGCAAGAAGCAATCCCGCTACGAATCCACCCACATGCGCCCAGAAAGCAATTCCTCCTTGATTGGCTGAAAAGGGGAGGGAAGCGGCTCCTGAAATTATTTGTAAAATGAACCAATAGAAAATATAAATAACTGCTCTGATTTCGGTAATTGTTATAAAGAAAAATAAAATTACAAGCGTTTTTACGTTTGCTCCGGGGAAGAGTAGGAAATATGCTCCTAATACACCTGATACCGCACCCGATGCGCCAAGCATTGGAATAGGAGACGAAGGGTTCAGTAAAAACTGAATTGCATTTCCTATAATTCCAGCGGCTAAATAAAGGATTATGTATTTAATTTTTCCAAGTCTTGCTTCAACATTGTCACCAAAAATCCACAAAAACCACATGTTAGATACAATATGCAGGAAACCTCCATGAAGGAAAATTGATGTAACAAAGGGTGACAAAGAAAGCGGATTGAAAAAATTTACCGCTTGAGGAATTAAGGAGTACTGAACAATAAAAGCATCCGGGTTTCCCGATATTATTTCCTGAAAAAAAACATAGATATTAGCCGCAATTAAAAAAATTGTTATCAACGGAAATTTTTCCGACTTTATAGTATCTGAGATTGGGAACATAATAGAAAGTCAAAAATCAAAAGTATTAAGCGCTTGCGCTGAACTAGCGTAGCAAGTGAAACGCGCCTGGAGGTCCTTGGGCGGAACACCATCTTTGACAGTTTACTCCTGGCCTTCAAGAAACTCCAAGTTATCGATCCTTCATATTATAGCGGAAAAGTCACAGTAAGCATCTAAAAAAGAAGGTTAACCATAAATTCTGCTCTCCACGACGAAAAGCCATTTTATCGGGCATTTCTTAGGGATCTGGAACCATGCAAAAAAGAAGTTATTATCACGCGTGAAAATGCTATAATAAAATTAATCTATGAAGCAAATCGTGACAATTGTAATAGTTATTTTTACCGTTGTCAGTCTCATCGCTGTTATATTCACATTCAATCAGGTAAGCCAAGAGTCAACCAAGCTTGAGAATGATATTAATTACAGATCTTCGCTCCTTGCCGATGGATTAAAGGAATCCGTAGAGCCTAATTTCATCAATAAATCAGACACCTATTTGCAAACTTTAGTTGAGAAATATGCCGGGAGGCAGCGGATTGCCGGACTTGCGATTGTTGACAACAAAGGGGCCATTATTGCGGTTTCCTCCAGTCTTCCAAAAGAAATGTCACAACCTCAACAAATTGCGACAAATGTTATGGACGCGGATAAAGCGGACGGCGGCTTCGCAATATTTAATGACAAAAAAATGTATATATTTGCCACTCCTCTTCACGAAAACAAAAGTGTGGTTGGATCTCTTCTTGTAGTCCAGAATGCTTCATATGTAGATAGCCAAGTGTTTGATATTTGGGCCGGTAATGCCCTGAGAGTTATCGCTCAAGCACTCCTTATCTCAATTGTCATTTTACTTATTTTACGATGGGTTATTTACAAACCGATCCATAATCTGGTAGAGTCGCTGCAATTAAGACGGCTTAATGGCCACGATAAGGATTCAAGCGATGTGTCATATAATCCTCTCTTTAGACCTCTTCTTAGGGAGGTTTCCCGGATGCAGCATAGTCTTATCCAGGCAAAACTTGCGGCGAGCGAAGAGGCAAAAGCAAGTTTAGAAAGGATAAATTCACCTTGGACAGCACAAAGACTGCAGGAGTTTATAAAGGATACGGCAAAAAAAAGGCCAATTTACCTTGTTTCCAACAGAGAACCCTATATTCATTCTAAAAACAACAATGGCATCACTTATTCTTCTCCGGCAAGCGGTATGGTAAGCGCACTGAAACCTGTAATGGAGTCCTGCGGCGGAACTTGGATTGCATTGGGAAGCGGAGACGCGGACAGAGATGTTGTTGACCAAAATGATACAATCAGTGTTCCTCCCCAAGAACCAAAGTATACCCTTAAAAGGGTATGGTTGAGTAAAAAAGAGGAAGAAGGATATTACAATGGCTTTTCAAACGAAGGGTTATGGCCGCTATGTCATCAAGCATATGCCCGTCCGATTTTCAGGAAAGAAGATTGGGAGGAATATAAAGCTGTAAATAAAAAATTTGCAAAGGCAATTCTTTCCCAAACGAAAGGAGTTTCTAACCCCATTATCTTCATTCAGGACTTTCATTTAGCGCTTTTGCCTCAAATGTTAAAAAACGAAAGGCCAGATGCAACAATCGGTATTTTCTGGCATATCCCCTGGCCAAATCCCGAATCCTTCAGTATTTGTCCATGGAAAACGAATCTCTTGAATGGTATTTTAGGGGCAGATGTTATTGGCTTTCATACACAATTGCACTGTAATAATTTTATTGAAACAGTCGGGCGAGAAGTTGAGTCTCTAGTTGATCTTGAGCGTTTTAGCGTAACTCGAAATAATCATGTTTCCTTTGTCAAGCCTTTCCCTATCAGCATTGAGTTTCCATTTAACGATTCGAATCTTGAAGGATCGGAAAAAGAAAGAATACTGAAGGAGTTTAATATTAATAAAACTCAACTTATTGGTCTTGGGCTTGACCGTTTGGATTATACAAAAGGAATTCTTGAACGTTTTAAAGCTATAGAAATATTTTTGAGAAAATACCCTTCTTATCAAGAGCAGTTTACTTTTCTCCAGGTATCTGTCCCTAGCAGGACAAAAGTAAAACGCTACCAGGAGTTTCGAATAGAGGTTGAAAAGGAAGCAGAACGCATTAATGGATTATTCAAAAAAAACGGTTGGAAACCTATCGTCCTTTCCCTCAAGCAATATAATCACGAAGAGGTAGCCGCATTATATAAATTGGCTGATTTTTGCCTAATCACATCCCTTGATGATGGAATGAATTTAGTGGCAAAGGAATTTATTGCTTCACGGAATGACGAAAAAGGTGTTTTAATCTTGAGCGAATTTACAGGAGCATCACGCCAACTGACAAACGCGCTTTTTGTAAACCCTTATAATGGGGAGGAAACCGCAGATGTAATAAAATCCGCGTTGGAAATGACTTCTACAGAACAAACAAGAAGAATGAAAGCTTTGCGTGAGGAAGTCAAAACTCATAATGTTTTTCTCTGGTCAGCAGAAATCATGAAAGCATTGATCACTTTAGGGTAAAAATATGAAAATAGCGATTGTTACATCAAATAATCTTCCGTTAAATGCAGCTACAAGGAAAGGGACAGAAATTATAGTCTATGATCTTATTTCTTATCTGGTAAAAAACCAACAATTGCAAATTACGGCTTTTGCTTCCGGTGATTCTGATTTACCAGTAAAAATAGAGAGTGTTGATAATAAATCAACTTTTGCAAATGAGGGAGTCCTTTCGGAAGACAAGCATATTATCTTTGAATTAGCCCTTCTTTCCAAAGCATTTACTAAGCAAAATGAATTTGACCTTTTTCATGTAAATATAGGTGATGGGGACATCGCATTACCATTTTCCCCTTTTGTAAAAAAACCTATTCTAATTACGATTCATCACGCTCTGGATACTGATTATATAAGAAAATATTTCTCTATATTTAAAAATGCCCAAAATGTATTTTTTATCTCTGCCAGTAATGCACAAAGGAAGCTTCTGCCAGATTTAAACTATCTTACGACAATTTATCATGGAGTTGATCCTGAAATATTTTCATTCAACGGAGAGGGTGGAGAAAGAATTATGTGGGCTGGCAGGGCAATTCCCGAAAAAGGCGTAGATATCGTTGTTGAAGTTGCTAGAAAAATGAAACATGAGGCAAGATTGTTTGGAATTCCTCGAAAAGAACATAAGGCGTGGTTACAAAAAACAGTTCTTGATAAAATTAAAAATTCTAGTCTTTCCGTACCTATTTCAATTGAGATGGACCAAAAAAGAGAGCAATTAATAAAGCACTTCCAAACAAGCAGGCTTTTCCTTTCCCCAGTTACCTATGAGGAATCGTTCGGTCTTGTATTAATAGAGTCAATGAGTTGTGGAACACCTGTCGTTGCGTATGCCAGAGGCTCTATTCCCGAAGTGGTCGTAGATGGCACAACCGGATTTATTGTGAATGAATCAGAAAATGATATTCGGGGAAATTGGATAGTTAAAAAAACAGGCGTTGATGGATTAATGGAAGCCGTTGAAAGAATATATGCAATGCCTCAAGATAAATATCTTGCTTTGCGAAAAGCTTGTTCAAACCATATAGGGGAAAATTTTACTATTGAAAAAATGGCTGAAAATTATATTCATGCGTACAAAAAGGTAATAGCCTGACCTGCCCGCATTACTGCGCGCCTGGCGGGAATCGAACCCACAACCTATTCTTTAGAAGAGAATTGCTCTATCCGTTGAGCTACAGGCGCATATGATGTAAATTATACTAAAAATATAATCTTGAGGCAAAAAAAGAGATTGTTAACCCACCAATCTCAGAAGCGCTACTACTAGTGCCGCCTCGCGAAGAGGAATGTTTTTTTCCTGCGAAGTCTGCCAAACAGTTTCAACTGCTTGTGTTAAAGTGTTCTTTAATTCGGCAAGTGATTCCTCATAAGCATATCTTGAACTCTCCATATTTTGCTTCCATTCAATATGAGAGGCAATCACGCCTCCAGAGTTGGATAGGATATCCGGAACAATAATTACGCCCTTTTTTGTAAGATACTCATAGGCTGCCGGGGTTATCGGCCCGTTTGCCATTTCTACTATAATTTTTGCCTTAATGTTCTTCATGTTTTTTTCATTAATGACTTTTTCTAACGCCGCCGGCACAAGAATATCAACAGGTAGCCCAAGCAAATCTTCGTTTGTTATCTCCCTTCCTTTTCTAAGATCGCACACTCCGCCTACGCAATAACATCCGGCCAGATATCCCTGTTTCCTTTTACATTCCATAACAAGGTCTATGTCAAGCGGTTTATTATTATTGTTGATAATTGCGCCTTTTGAGTCGGAAACCGATATAACATTTAAGCCATTTTGTTCTGCGAATTTTGAAAAATTGAACCCTACATTTCCAAATCCTTGTACTGCGATATTCTTGCCCTTTTTTTCCATCCTAAGTTTTTGAAGCAATTCCATAAGCACAATAACTCCTCCAAATCCGGTAGCTATCTCGCGCACCGGAAGCCCATTTTGCGAAACGGGTTTTCCGGTAAATGCCGCATAAATATCTTTTTGTATTGGGCCTTTTTCCCTGGCAATAGAGATATATTCATTCATCATCCATTCAATAATTTTGGGGTTGGTATTCACATCGGGGGCGGGAACATCTTTTAGCGGACCTATAACATCAAAAATCAACCGAGTGTATCCTTCGGACAAAAGCTTAAGTTCTTTTTCGGAAAGCGTTTTTGGGTCTATTACCACTCCGCCTTTTGCTCCACCAAAAGGAATATTGGCAAGTGCACACTTGAGACTCATCCATAAGGAAAGGGAAATAACCTCATCTTCCGAGACTGACTCGTGAAAACGGATGCCACCTTTGTAAGGACCCCGCTTGTTATTGTGTTGGGATCTATATCCTTTTACAATTTCGATTTTTCCGTTGTCTCTTTGAAGAGGAATTGAGACTTCAATAACTCTTTGAGGAGGAAGAATTGCTTCAAGCATATCAGCGTCTATATTATTTTTTTGACTAATGGTCCTAAGCTGTTTTGATGTTGAAAAAAAAAGGGAATCGGACATATGTTTTAAATAACCAAGCGGTCTAAATAAAAATCGCTCATATGAGCTCCTGACGTACTGTTACACGAGCCTGCCTGCCGGCAGGCTGCCAGGGTTCATTCAAGAATTTAACTCCTCTCCCATTTTACCAGATTTTTTGTATGAATTGGAGCCAGAGTTAGCCTCAAGAACTGAAGATTAACCTAGAGTTTTTTCCCGCTATTGCCTCCGTCTTCTGTCTCCTGCTGTTTTACAGTAGTTTTTCTTGCATAATTATGCATAACAAGACTTACCGTGACCTTCAAGCTATAGGCTATTGACATTTTAACAATACTCTAGTAAGATTATATCGCAGTCTGGAAACAGACTGTTATCAACCGCCCGTTGCAAAAGACGGGCTTTTTTATGGCTTTCTTTCAATTAACTTCTTAATTTTTCTTAAATCAACATAATGATCAGCTCTTTTGATTAACTCTCTAGAAACATGGTACTTAGTCGATACGACAATAACCTTTTTGCCCTGCCTTTTAAGTTCTTTGATAAGGTAATCAAAATCACTATCACCGGAAAATAGTATCATGGTATCAAATGAAGCTATTTGCTTCATAGCTTCAACTGCAATTTCTACATCAAAATTGGCTTTTCTGGTATGGCCTGCTTTCGATTTATTTCTAATAACTTTTAGTGGTTTAGTGACAAGTATGTACCCTGTCTTTTTGAGAATTGTCAGAAAAGCATCGTGGGATCTATTATCAAAACGGACAGTGAAAAATCCAATATATTTTAATTTATCTGCAACCTTGAGCCATTTATAAAGTTTTCTGTAATTTACCTTCCAACCTCTATCTTTTGCTGAAAGCTCTAAATTGGCTGCATCAATAAAAATAGCTACCCTTCCTTTAGCAAATCTTTTTAAATCTGTGCTCACTAATTTTATCTTAGCACAAAAATCGATCCCTGCGGCCAAGACATACCTTGTCTAGTCGCGATACATGCAGAACGATTAACAACCGTTCTCTATCTAGGGTGCCAGCACAAGGTTTGACTTAACTGCTTGCGAAGTGTATACTCCCCACAAATGGCACCAGAACAAGCAAAAGTTTTTCTAGCAGAAGACGATATTGGCCTAAGAGGTACGATAAAAGGCCTGGTAAACAAGGCCGGGCATGAAGTGGTAGGCGAAGCCGGAACCTTGAATGGCGCTCTCGCGGCAATAGAGGAGCTCAAGGTACTTGGTGTAAATGTTGCTGTTCTAGACGGAAATTTAACTGAAGAAGATTTCTCAGGAGATGATGGCGCACAAATCGCTACTGCATTAAGGAAAGAAATTCCAGGTATTAGAATCGTATCACTGTCTGCTCAAGCTCAAACTTATGGAGATGCTCATGTTAGCAAAGGTGATTTTAAAGCTGTGGTAAATTTGGGTAAAACGATAAATAATCTTTAAATTTACACTTGCATCATTGCAAAGATCTCATTCTAATTCTTAAGTTCTTCTGCCACCTCATTTAGTTCGTAGTAAGATAACTTAGGGCTCAAGGTTATAAGCCTAAATTTTAACGATTTTTAGCAAGTTTCTCGAAACTAAAACTTGCCAGTTTAATAAAAATCGTGTGGAGCGGGAGACGGTATTAGAGTCGGACTCAAGGAGTTGTTTAATGATAACTCGGAGGAGGCTAAATTGTTGGCGGTTCGCTAGAGATGTTGAATAATCATTTAGCAAGTACTAACGAATGTGCGGTATTTGCTTAAACAGATGTCAGATTCGTAGAAATTTGGTAAACGGACTTATACAAATCTGCCGCTAAATTTGCCCCTGTCATCACGTATTCTTCGGATAACAAAGAAAAAGTTTCTTTCTGTAGGTCAGTCAGATAATCGTCTATCAGCATAAAACCGCTTGGATCTTGTTTAAGTAGCGAGGAATCTCTTTCTGCTTCTCTGGAATATGCCAGACTTCTTTGTACTTGCTCCGAAACAGACATTGATAAGATTTTTCCTTCAGTCGATATGGCATTTGCTATATCCGATTGAGCCTCACCTGAGATTTCTCTTTCTGCTAAAAGGAGGGTAAACATAGTAGTTCGCAAACCGTAGTAAAGGTCAAAGAAAAATCTGTAAGCTGGTATTTGTCTTTCTCTTAACGCTTTATCAGCAAAATTCCTAAGTTCAGTACCGTTTCCTTGCAATACCATAGTTGCTGATAGTTTTACACGAGATGCACTTTCCCCTCGTTCATCATATGCGTCTTTTAGCGGTTTCAGTGCCGCTAATATAAATTCTTCGTTACGATGATAAGCCAATTGCGCTTGACGTGGTTTAGGGAAAACAATGTTGATAAACCGAGCGACTTCAGACTTACTGGGTTTACCAACACCTTCCCTTTGTGAAATAGAAATCAAAGCCTCTTTTGGGTTCATTAGGAGAAATTATACTAAATTTGGAAGGGATTATCAACTATAGGATATTGGAGTAGGAAACGGGGCTCGAACCCCTCTTCTTTGCTTGTCCCGTAAAATGTTGACGAGCGTACACGCGAGTCATTGCATTTTACCAGATCCCGTTAACTTGGAGCTCCTGACGTGATCTTAGCCAGACTGCCAGGATTCATTCAAGAATTTAGCTCTAATCCTATTTTACCAGATTTTTTATACGAATTGGAGCCAGAATTAGCCTCAAAATATCCTCAATCGACAGGATAATCAAGCTTTCGATTTTCCTTCCCTCTTACTAATTATTAAGAGTTACGGGTTTTTTCTGTACAATAAAGTACAATAACAATTTTCAATTAAGGTTGCGATAAAAAGTATGAAATTGGTTGAACAAAAGGAAGTTGTAAATTTTTAAATTAAGAGCAGGGGAATTTAATAATTCTACAATTCTAAATCTAAGTGATCGTTAAGTCTTCGTGATGACGAAGGATGTCTAAGTTTCTCTAATGCTCTTTTTTCAATCTTACCCACTGTTCTAGGGGAATATCCAATTTCCTCTCCCATCTGTTTTAATGTACGAGATTTCCCATCAGTAAGGCCAAAACGACCTTGAAGTACCTGTCTTTCTCTTGAAGTTAATGAGCCTAATACTTGTTCTACTTGCTCTCTTAATGTACCAAAAGTTTGAGCATGTTTGGCTTCTAATTCTGCTAAATTTGCGGTTGAATCTTCGGGTTCACCTAATTGACTGGCTAACCTTTCTCGTCTCCTTGATGCTCTTTCTTCATTCATCTTAGCAACATAATCTGCTGGCCTGGCTTGGATTTCGTCAACGGAAGGATAATCATTAAAAATACTACCTAATAGTCTCTCTTCTACTGTGGTTTTAGTGTACAGGTCAACGAATACTGCTGGGGTACCTTCTGGCCACTGACCATGAGCTGTTCCTTGTACTCTTACTTCTCCTGGGGTTTGTTTTACCCAAGCATTAAATTCTCTCCATACACGAGGCACTCGAGGTGTTCGAATTGGGCTTATGCCTGCTTCTGGTTGTTTTCCTATTTGTCCTTCTCTTTCCATATCTTTTAAATTCTGGTGAGATTATATCAAGATTTTTTGACAAAGTCAAATAAATTTTTATGGGACAGGATGGATAGGGAGCTTTGAATATTTAGAACAGAAAGAAAAATTGTAACCGTAAGGCTAGTTCGATTCCCTTCTGGGTATAAGGTTATAGGATTATATTTTTGTGGATTTTATCAGTTTTCTGAAGCTAAAATTTATCAGTTCGATTAAATTCGTATGGAGCGGGTGAGCAGAATCGAACTGCCGTCTACTCCTTGGAAGGGAGTTATTCTACCATTGAACCACACCCGCAAAGCTTGAACCGCCCAACTAATCCCCACAACTTGACTTACTCTGCGCCTTTAAATTATATAAAAATTGAGCCTGACAAACAATCAGCAAAAAGGTAAATCTTACCTGTCTCTTTCTGAATCCTAACAACCCTTTAAATTTAGCAATTTAAGATTTGAGAATATAGAAAAAGAAAGGAGGTTGAAGTGATTAAAAAAGGAGCGATTGTCGGGTCAGTAATAAGTGCCGCGGTAGGAGCAGCGGCAGGTGCGGCAGGAGTTGCGCTTGCCGATAAACAGAGCAGGAAGAAATTCGTAAAAGTTGTCGCAAACATAACAAAAAGGGCACAAGATATAGGAAGCTATACAAACAAAAGAACAGAGAAGACCGTTAAAAGAGCGAGGAAAACCCTTAATGCGGCTAGAAAATAATTTTAAAGTATGGATCTTCAATCGGCATTTTACATCGTCGCGATAGTTGCAATGGGTCTGTTTATAGTTTTTATAATTTCAGCCCTGGCATTTATTCTATATCTTCGAAAACAGATTTGGCTTTTGCAGAAATCTGTAGTATCAAGGATTATCGACTACACTCGGCCTGTCGATATTTTTAAAGGTTTTACTTCAAGTATAATAGGTAATCTTTTCCTCAAAATCCGCGACAACTTCGGCCTGAGGTAAGTAATATCGAAAGGAAATCTATTCAAGTCGGGGCGATCCCGATTTAATTGGGTTGCTTGTCGGAGTGGTGAGATTCGAACTCACGACCCCTCGGTCCCAAACCGAGTGCGCTACCACTGCGCCACACTCCGGCAACTGGCGGGCAGGCAAACCGAGCGTTCTACCGATGAACTACACCCCGGTACTATATTTTAAGCGCAGAGGCGGCAAAAGACAAGCCTAATTGAACCGTCAAGGCATTTGAATTATAATTATGTCATGTCTGTTCTCGTCTACATTCTCATTTTTAACTTTATTGGTAGCATAATTTCTTTAGCTGGAGGTATATTTCTGCTTTTCAAAGAAAAGGTTGCTTTGAAAGTCTCTCATTTAATCGCCGCATTCGCCGCGGGGGCTCTTCTTGCGACAGCTTTCTTTGATTTGCTTCCGGAAGCACAAAAAGAGGCGGGGAAGTCTGTGGACATTTTCCTATGGACTCTTATTGGCTTCTTATTCTTCTTTTTAACAGAACGCTTTGTGCATTGGTTCCACAGCCATGGCCATACACATAAGGAAAAAGATATTAAGCCAACAGTTCTCTTAATCGTCTTTGGGGATACAATTCATAACTTTATAGACGGTATTGCAATAGCTTCAGCATTTCTTACTAATATTCCTCTCGGAATAATTACCACATTTGCAGTTGGCGCCCATGAAATACCACAGGAAATAGGAGATTTTGGATTACTTTTACACAAAGGTGTAAAAAGAAGTCGCATACTTTGGATCAATTTTTTCAGCGCACTTGCTTCTTTGTTGGGAGCATTACTTGCCTATTTTATGGGTAATGCCGTACAGGGAATAGTTCCGATTTTTCTATCCATAACTGCCGGTTTTTTCATTTATATTGCTGCTGCAGACCTTATTCCTGAAATTCATCATGAGAATAGAAAAGGATTTGCTTTTTATGAATCTTTATTATTAATAGTCGGCGCTCTCATGATTTGGATTACGATACAACTTCTTTCGAACTTTAATACCTAAATTTTGCTCCACTCTTAATCCCTGGAGATCCGCTTATATTGAGATCAGCAGAACGTGCCTTGCGCTGAGCCCCCGGCGAAGTGTAAAATTGGTTGATGAAAAAAATATTCTTTTTTCTGCTTATTTTTGTTTTTTTCTTTTTTCCACATAAAACCGGCGCCCAAGAAAAACCAACTATTTCTACTAATCAATACGAAAGAGCAAGAGTTATCAAGGTGGTAGAGGATGGGAGCAATAAAGTTGAAGGGATCACTCAGCCTTTTCAAATACTTGAGGTAAAAATTCTGACAGGTAAAAATCGTGGAGAAATATTTATAATAGATCACGGGAAAAATTCAACAATCAAAGATTACCAAAAAGTAAAGTCAGGCGAGGAAATTATTGTTCTTCTTGGAAAAAAAGGGGATAAAGACGCTTATTTGATAACTGACAAATTCCGGCTTCCTTCCGTATTGTTAATTGCTATTGGTTTTTTTGCGCTAGTAATCTATTTAGCAAAATTTAAAGGCGCGAGCTCAATTATTGGAATGATAATAAGCTTGCTAATCCTCTTGAAGTTTATTGTTCCTTCAATTGCTTACGGGAAAGACCCTGTTGTAATTAGTCTCACAGGAGCAATGGCAATAGTATTTATTTCTATCTTCCTTGCCCACGGTTTTAATAAGAGAACGGGGATTGCTGTTGTAAGCACTTTCTTAACGCTTCTTATTTCCGTTTTGCTTTCATATCTTTTCGTTGAGCTTTCAAAGCTTTCGGGATCAGGCTCGGAAGACGCCTATTCTTTGCAATTTGGAACATTTGCGGGAATCAACCTTAAAGGACTGCTTCTTGGAGGAATTATCATAGGAACTCTGGGGGTACTGGATGACATAACCACAGCACAGTCTGCCGCAGTTGATGAAATCAGCCGAGCAAATCCTAATTTAACTTACAAAGAGCTTTACAATAGGGGACTGTCAATAGGGCGAGAACATATTGTTTCTCTGGTTAACACCTTAATACTTGCTTATGCCGGAGCCTCTCTTCCGATTTTTTTTCTATTTAGTGTACTTGGTAATGCTCAACCTTTATGGGTAACCCTAAATAGCGAATTTATTGTTGAGGAAGTGATTCGTGCGCTTGTGGGAAGTACGGCTTTGATTCTTGCCGTTCCGATAACAACAATTATCGCCGCCAGTTTCTTTGAGAACAAAAAATAGTGCCTGCGCTGAGCCCCGATTTAATCGGAGCGTAGTGGACTCGAGGGGAATCGGACCCCTAATCTCTTCCATGCCATGGAAGCGCGATAACCGTTACGCTACGAGCCCAAAACTGTTTGGGGCAATGTACTTGGAACGCACCTTGTGTACCGCGGGGGAGAGTCGAACTCCCACGCCCTTGCGGACAAGGGCTCTTAAGGCCCTCGTGTCTGCCATTCCACCACCGCGGCAAGCACATATGTATTTTACTTGAATTCGAACATTGCTTCAATATCCCTAGGTGCAAACGGAAAACACCCCGAAGGTGTCTTTCGTTGATACCCGCCTAATTGTGGGGTGGGGGATTCAATCCGAGGGCTTTGAGGGAGTAGTCGAGTAAATCTTTCATTTCTTGGCGTCTGTTTTCTGCGTTAAGCAAAATAGCGATTATTCTATGACCATCATATTCAAGAAGGGTAACGAGGCAAAGTCCCGCCTCATCAGTGTAACCTGTTTTAACACCTTTGACTCCCGGATAAGAGGTCAGGAGGTTTGTTTCATTAAATAGGTAAAAAGCTTTGTGCTTGTCTGTTGCCGCTATTTGCCGAGAAGGACTTGAGACAATTCTTGAAAAAACCGGATTAAGTAATGCGTATCTTGTTATTACCAAAAGATCATAAACGGTGCTGTATTGCTTACCGTCCCCCTCAAGACCGCTGGGATTTGTAAAATGAGTGTCATTTAATCGCAAGTCTTCTGCCTTCTTATTCATAAGATAAACAAAAGTATCTTTTCCAAACCGGCTTCCTTCTGCTATTGCTTCGGCTGCGTCATTCCCCGAGTGAAGAATCAGGCCGTATATAAGTTCCTCCAGAGTCAAAGATTCCCCTTGTGACAACCCCATTGAGTTTTCTCCTACTCCTGCCGCTTTTTGGCTCACGACAATCGCCTGGTTTGGCTTGGAATTTTCAAGAGCCACAATCGCGGTCATAATTTTAGTTAATGAAGCAATAGGAAGTTTTTCTTTCACATTTTTAGCAAATAAAATTCTGTTTGTTGTTAAATCATAAGAAACAGCAGAAGCGGCAGTAACCTTTAATTTTTTATCAAAGGACTGATTAGTGGCTGAGATTACGGGTTCCCAAAGATTATTTTCTACTGAAGCAAAAGGGAAATTTTTTGTCAAAAAGTGGGGGAGAGGGGATTCGATATTTCGTCCATCATTTCCTGCGTTTGTCATATGATAAAGGGAATATACCAAGAACGAAAAGATGAAAGCCAGGGAAAGGAAAACAACAGTTTTTATTTTTTTCATGAGATTTATAGTATATACTCCTTGACATAAGCAAGCAATTTGAATTAATATCGCAACATTATGGTAGAAACAACCAATCTTAAGAAACACCTAAGCAAAAACCCAATCCAAAAATTTCTGATTAACAATTTCTATCAATCTCTAATTTCACTAATTAAGCCTCTGAAAGCAAATAGCATTCTTGATGTGGGATGCGGCGAAGGATTCACTTTGGTCAACTTCAGGAGAAGTAAAATAGGAAAATTTCTTGAGGGGATTGATTATTCAAAAGATTCAATCACGCTTGGCAAGAAGATGTATCCGAATCTCAATATAAAAGAGGGAAATATATATAAGCTTTCATATCCCGCAAACAGCTTTGATCTTTTGGTTTGCACTGAGGTTCTGGAGCATCTTCAGGATCCAACAGAGGCCATCCGGGAGTTAGCAAGAGTTAGCAAGAAGCATATTGTATTCTCCGTACCAAATGAACCCTTTTTTACCCTGGCAAACTTGTTACGCGGTAAATATTTAAAGACCCTTGGAAATCAACCCGAGCACATTAATCATTGGACAAACGGTGGCTTCAGAAAATTCCTGAGAAAAAACGGCCTTAAAATATCGTGCTCAAAGTCACCTTTTCCCTGGGCCCTTGTTCTTGCACGAAAGTAGCCTCGCAGCTAAATGTAAGGGGCTATATTTTTGAAGTTATAAGTAGTCCCGAATTCCCAATTTCCCTGACCGAGTATTCTTTGAAAAATAATTCAAGATCTCTTATTAATTTTTCCCGAACCAGATCCGCTTTTTTTCCTGTTGCAATTTCCGGTTTTTTATCCCTTTGATCTTGTTTCATAAAAAAATCATAGAAGCTGCCAATAAGAATGCGACAATAGGTATGTAAGAATAGCGAAAGAAGCAATTCGAAACCAAAATTCTTTCATAACCCTTACTTTCTCTTAACATTTTTAAAGAAAATCAAATGGTAGTATTGTGACAACTTTCAAAAAGAAAGCGCATAGAATAAAAAACGCCAATAAGGGAAACAGTTGGGACCGAATATTTATTAATAAAAAGGCATCTCAACCCCTGAGGCGTTTTTTAATTTGTCCTCCTGAAGCCTCCGTGAGCCATGAACGAAAACTACCAAGGTGCAAGCGGAAGACACCCCGAAGGTGTCTTAGCTTGACACCCAGGGTATTTAGGATTTTAGCCTTACCTTCCTGTATAATATCTCCATGTATCAGAACCCCGGTCTTTTTCAAAACTTAAAAAAGTTTCTGTATTTCCCTATAGCGCATTATTTTCGCTTTTTTGCCTCAATCAAATTGAGGAGATGGAACCCCGAAATTATTGTAATTACAGGATCAAATGGCAAAACATCACTTATGAACTTACTTGTTTCGCAGCTAAAGGACAGGGCTGCATATTCCCATCACGCGAACTCCTCATATGGTATCCCCTTTAATATTTTAGGCCTAGAAAGAAAAAATCTGTTGCTCTATGAATGGATCTTTCTATTTATCCGAGCTCCGCTTCAAGTTTTTTCAAAAACTTCCAATAAAAAATTGTATGTAGTCGAAGCGGATTGCGATAGACCCGGAGAAGGAGTTTTTTTATCGTCTCTCCTTAAGCCTGATGTTACGATTTGGTTTTCGTCTTCCCGAAGCCACAGTATGAACTTTGACGGCCTTGTTTCGGAAGGAAAATTTAGCAGCGTAGAAGATGCGATAGCCTACGAGTACGGGTATTTTCTTGAAGCAACCGGAAAACTTGCGATCATTAACTCGGATTCGGAATTAATAAAGAAGCAAAGCTTACGAACTCCGGCAAAGATAAAGGAAGTGTCGAAAAAAGACCTTGAGAAGTATGAAATTTCTGAGAAAGGTACTGTTTTTAAGATAAAAGGCAAAACTTATAAATTTAATTTTTTGCTTCCTGAGGCTTTTTTTTCTTCGATTTACGCGGCCTTATATTTAACTGAATATTTAGATCAACCTTTCGATGACTCCTTTGCCTCCTTTGATATTCCTCCGGGAAGAAGTAGTCTAATCAATGGAGTTCGAAATGTTAGAATTGTGGATAGTTGCTATAACTCGAACCTTTCCTCTGCTACTGAAATCATTAATATGTTTAACATGATTGATTCACAAAAAAAGTGGGCAGTCATTGGAGACATGCTGGAACAAGGAAATGAAGAAAGGGAAGAGCACGAAAAGTTAGCAGACTTAATTGTCAAATCAAGGTATGATCGAGTAATTCTTCTTGGTCCAAGAATTTTAAGGTACGGGCTACCAATTTTAAAAAAATACTATGGAGAAAATGCTGTTGGCTATACATCTCCAAAAGATGTCTTAAGTTATCTTAATGATAATCTTAAAGGCAAGGAATTGGTCCTTTTTAAAGGGGCGAGGTTTTTGGAAGGCGTGATAGAGAACTTGCTTGCTGATAAAACGGATGCCTCAAAACTTTCAAGAAGGGAGAAGATTTGGGAGGTAAGAAGAAGAAAATGGGGACTCTAAGCAAAGATCAAAGATCAACCCCGATTAAATCGGGGTCAAAGACCAAAAATCAAAAACTATTCATATTGCATGGATGGACATATTCAACGGATAAATGGGATCCATTTTTAAAAATACTTAAGCGGAACGACTATGAACTTGAGTTGCTTAAAATTCCCGGACTAACAGAACCCCTGGATGAGGCATGGGATATAAGTGATTATGTGCAATGGATAAATGCCAAAATAGGGGAAAAAAAAACTACCTTAATAGGACATTCAAATGGAGGACGAGTAGCAATGGCATTTGCGCTAAAATATCCGAATAAGATAGAAAAGCTCATATTAATTGATTCGGCAGGAATTCGCGATAAAAAATTAAGCACAAAATTAAAAAGATTTATTTTTTATCGCTTGGCAAAATTTGGTAAAAACATTACTTCCTCTGTTTTTTTAAAGGATCTGCTTTACAAATCCGCAGGGGAAAAAGATTATGAGCTGGCGACTCCGATAATGAAGCAGACAATGAATAATTTAATTTCTTTTGATCTTGAGCCCCATCTTTCGGAAATTAGAATTCCAACTCTTATTATCTGGGGCGAGAAAGACAAGATTACACCTCTCTATTTTGCTGAAATAATAAACAAACAGATCAGGAATTCAAAGCTAATAGTTGTTAGAGGAGCAAAGCATTCTCCGCAATTCACCCACCCTAAGGAAGTTTTCAACTGCATAAGTAACTTTATCCTGAAACAATTTAATTGAAGCAGTTTTTCTCTATGCCAATTTTTAATTCCTTAGGTTCAAGCTACAATCTTAAATATGTCTTAAAGTCCCTTTCAAGAGGAAAGGATCAGGACTCAAAAGATTTTAAAAATTATCTTGAGCAAAAATATAACGGCGAAGCCATTTTGCTTTACAAAGGACGCGAAGCCTTAACTCTTGCTCTTAACATATTGAAGTTACCAAAAGATTCAAGGGTTGCGATAAATGGATTTACCTGCGTTGCTGTTTTTAATGCCATTAGGAAAGCGGGGTTTGAGCCTTTTTGTCTTGACCTTGAAGAAACAGAAGGTCTCAATTTTACAGCAAAAACTCTTGCCGAGAGTATTAAAAATAATAAAAAGATTAAAGCCGTGGTCGTACAAAACACCTTCGGATATCCTTGCGATATTGAGACAATTCAAAAACTTTGCCAAAGAAACAATCTAACCTTGATCGAAGACTTAGCCCATTGCGTAGGAACAAATTATCCGAGCGGTAAGGAAGCTGGAACAGTAGGAGACTTTGTAGTTTTGTCCTTGAGTCAAGACAAAATTATCGATGCTGTCTCAGGCGGGGCACTCGTTATTCGCAACAAGAAATTTGCGAATATAAAAATCCTAGGTGCAATCGAGAGACACCTCGAAGGTGTAATTCGCGTAAAGGATAGGATGTATCCGCTGGAAACCTATAAAATTCGACTACTGTATAAATTTGGGATAGGAAAACCATATCATTTTCTACTGAAAAAACTTAACTTATTGTCCAATGTTATGAATGAATCTTTTTATGAATATTACTCATTACCAAACTGGAATGCCTCTTTAGCACTTTATCAATTTAAGCTGTTAGAAGCGCAACTTTCACATAGAAAAAAAAATGCCAAGATTTATTTTTCGAATCTACCTAGGAGTCTTTTAATTTACAATGAGAAAGATATGTATGATCGATCATCCAACCTCAGGTTTCCAATTATAGTCGGGCATCGACGGGATCTACTAGATTTTCTAAAGAAAAAGGGAATTCATCTTTCTGATGTTTGGTATACGGATGTTGCTACGGAGTGCCCCGTTGCAATAGGTGTATCAAAAAAAATCTTGAACCTGCCAACGCATATAAATGTTTCCGAGCATGACGCAATAAAAATTTGTGAACTCATAAATAAATGGCTGAAATTACAATAAAAGAAGTCTTCGATAAAAAAACCTGGGAAGATTTTTTATGCATGCGCCCTGAAGCCAACTTCCTTCAGTCATGGCAGTGGGGAGAATTTCATAAGAATTTAGGCAACACGATAAAAAGAGTTGGGCTTTATGATAAATCAAAGCTTGCCGGAGTTATGCTTTCAATTGTTGAGGACGCCAAAAGAGGCCGGTTCCTGACAGTCCCGGGAGGCCCAATTATTAGCTGGGAAGACTCTAGGATGACTAAGGCTTTTGCTCGGGAAGCAAAACAACAGGCAAAAGAGAGCAATTGTGTTTTTGTCAGAGTTAGACCACAGCTTGAATCAAATAAGTTAACTAAAGACCTCTTTGAAAAGAACGGTTTTATTAATGCCCCCATGCATCTTCACGCCGAGCTGACATCTCAACTAGACATTACAAAAAAAGAAGAAGAATTGTTGAGCAATATGAGAAAAACAACCAGATATGAGATAAGACATGCGCAATCGCTTGGAGTTAAGATTACAACAACAAGAGATCCGGAAAATATCAGAAAATTTTATGACCTTCAGATTTCAACTTCAAAACGACAAAAATTTGTTCCGTTTTCATTTGATTTTTTATACAAACAATTCAAGAGCTTTGCCATGGAAAATAAAGCGCTTCTCTTTACGGCAAGCTTTGAGGATGTCATACTTGCTCAGGCTTTTGTAATTTTTTACGCAAATGAGGCTGTTTACCATTATGGCGCATCAGCTTCGGAAGGAAGAAAATATCCGGGAGCATACCTGATACAGTGGGAGGCAATCAGGGAGGCAAAAAAAAGAGGGATAAAAAGATACAACTTCTGGGGTGTTGCGCCTCCCAATCAGCAAAATCATAGATTTTATGGGATTTCTTTATTTAAAAGAGGCTTTGGTGGACAGGATTTTCAATACCTACACGCGCAAGATCTAATAATCAGTTACCCCCGTTATTTTGTTAATTATCTTGTTGAATATTCAAGAAAAATCTTTCGAAGGCTATGAATTTTTCTTCTTAATTGCCGCGGCAATTGCCTCATGATCACTCCAGGGTATTTCTCCATGCCCCAAATTCATTGATTTTTCATGACCTTTGCCTGTCACAACAATAGCATCTCCTTTTTTGGCAATATTCACGGCAAAGCCTATGGCTTTTTGCCGATCCGGTATCTCGAAACAAATCTTTTTCCCGTCAAGATCTTGGTATAAATCGCTTTCGGCAAACGAAAAGCCACTTCTTATCCCTTGCCTAATTTGAGAATTAATATTCTCAATTTTTTCGGAGCGGGGATCTTCTGCCGCAAGGATTATAATATCCGCGGATCTTGATGATGCTTCACCCATCAAGGATCTTTTTGATCTATCCCGTTCCCCCGCAGAACCAAAGACATGAATCAGCCTGCCCTTTGTGTCTTTTTTGATCACCGGCAAAACCTTATTAATTGAGTTTGGCGTGTGGGCAAAATCAACTATCGCCTTAAACTCATTGTCATAAACTACATCAAGCCGCCCCTCAGGCAGAACAAATGTCGATATTGCCCTTTGGATACTCCTATCATCAATCCCCATAGTTTTTGCGGCAGCAATTGCCGCGAGAAAATTCTGGGTATTAAAATCATAAGGCTCCGGAAGATTAATTTTTACATTATGAGTATTGAAGTCTGCCGTTTTTTTGTCAATTGAATAAGTTAAAACCTTTCTACCCTTAAGCTCTTTTGAAACTAAATTGTAAGACTCATCATCAAGATTAATAATTGATGTTTCTGACAATTTGAGAAGCTTGGTTTTTGCCTGCACATATCTTCCATAAGTTTTATGGTAATCAAGATGTTCATGAGTTATGTTTGTAAGAACACCAATTTTAAAATTTACTCCTTTCGCCCTATCTTGGTCAAGCGCATGAGATGTCAGTTCCAAAACTAAATACCTGCTTCTATAATCCGCCGCTTTCTTAATAAATTTTTGAAGTGTAAAGGAAGATGGAGTAGTGGTGTGAAATCCTGTATCGTAAGTACTTTCCCCAATTTTAGCACCCAAAGTCGTAATCATTGATACTTTTTCCCCGGACGAGTTGAGAATATGATAAATAAGGCTGGCTGTTGTTGTTTTTCCGTCTGTTCCCGTAACTCCTATAACGAAAAGTTTCCTTGCTGACCGGCCATAGAAGAGATGAGCCATGTCTGCTTTCCAGGCATGTATAAAATTTTTGATCTTCCTTAGCATTAGGTAATTTTATCATAAATCCTGGGCGATCTTGACATTAGGAAGCAATTGTGTGTATGCTCAAAGAGTAGAATAAGGCGAAGGGAGGTGATACAACATGAAAGCACTTCATATGGTAGCATATCTTCTTCTTTGGATCGGAGGTCTTAATTGGGGTCTTATCGGTCTTTTCGAATTTAATTTAGTAAATTCAATTTTGGGAACAGCTCCTGTTGTTGAAAAGCTTGTCTATGTATTGGTGGGAGCTGCAACTTTGTATATTATCGCGACCCACAAAGGAGATTGTAAGGTTTGCGGAGGAAAATAAAGCTTAAACTTTTAAGATTTTTGAAGCTTTGCTTATTTTAGGATAGGTGATCGTGGAGTTTTTTCGATGATTTTTTTCCTAGATTCGACAAGTTAATTATATTAGTGTATAATCAAATAACTTCTTTTTGAAACTTGCTTGTTTTCAAACTACCTTATAAATAGTTTGTACTGCTATATAGTTTTCAAAGAAAGTTTATAAGAACGGAGGTGAAAACATAGTGGCTAAGAAATTGTTTGTAGGTAGTCTTTCCTGGGGAACAACCTCGGAAAAGCTTTCTGAATTTTTCTCTCAAGCGGGGGCTGTAATTTCTGCAAATGTCATAAACGACAGATACACGGGTAGATCTAAGGGATTTGGTTTTGTTGAAATGTCAACAGATGAAGAAGCACAGGCGGCAATAGAAAAACTAAATGGTCAGAATCTTGACGGAAGATCAATCGTAGTAGCAGAAGCCAAACCGCAAGAGAATAGAGATGATAATTTTCCAAGAAAAGATTTTAGAGGTAGAGATGACAGAAGTAGGGGAGGATTTAGTAGGGACAGAAAAGATAATCGCAGGAGTTATTAGAACCGGAACTCGCGGAAAATTAATAAGATCTGTAAACGGGTATAGGTGATTGAACGAATTGCTCCGGATTATGTTTTAGTGGGCTTATATATATCCTAAACCGGATTTAGTTCTGTTTCTTTTTGCGGTTACGCTGGGACTCTCTCATTCTTTCTTCGCGGGCCGCTTGCATTTCCATAGTTTTCTGTTTTTGCGCGGCAAGCTTTTCCTCAACAATCTTCTGGCAATCAGCATCGGGACAAACCGTTTCTGTGTGAATTATAGTACTTTCGCCAAAATATTCTTCAATTTTTTCAGTCCAACTTCTTGATTCAATCCTTGCTTTTCCGCATCTTGTACAGGGGTTTGATAATTTTTTGTCCATATATATATAGACTCCAGGCAGTAATTCGCATTTATCTTGAGAGAGAATTCTATTATACTCCAAATTTCTTAATTTCGCTAATACCCAAAGTTCTTTTTTGATTTACGGGCTAAAATGTATAATATTTCTTATGGATCAATTTTTATATGTTTTATTTTCTCTCCATTTTTTAAATGACGGCATACGAACCGGAATTATTGCTTTGCTTCCTTTTGTTTCAAGAGATTTACATCTAAGTTTTACAATGGTAGGTTTTTTGGGATCTTCGCAGGGTTTTCTTGGGGCAATTATGTCGCTTCCGGCAGGATTTCTTGCGGGGAGAATCGGGGGATATAAACTCATTCTTTTATCTCTTCTTGTTTATTCAATAGGAGCTCTTGGAATCGGCGCATCAGCAAACTTGCTGATTCTTATCTTTGCTTTTTACATTACCGCCATAGGTTTTGGAACCTTTCATGTTGTGAGTTTTTCGCTTGTCGCAAGGCTGTCCCAAAAAAATAATATCGGAAGAAATGTTGGTAATTTCGCGGCTTTGGGAGATGCCGGAAGAGTAATTATTCCATCTGCTGCGCTGTTTGCGATTCCATATTTTGGCTGGAGGCTTACTTATACCGGAATCGCTATTTTGGGTCTTGCTTTTTTTGGAGTCTTGACGCTTGCCTTGCAAAGAAAAGGCCTGCGAAATTTTCAAAATTTTCAAAACAACCAGGAAACTCACATTGAATGGATAAAACAAGTGGCTTTATTATTCAAGAAGAGAACCCTTCTGCTGACGGTCTTGGCGGCAGTTATTGACGGTTTAGCCGGAAGCTCAATTTATATCTTTTTACCATTCTTATTGCTAGCCAAAGGTGTTTCAGTCGCAACGCTTGGAATTTTTATCGGATTATATTTTGCCGGAAGCCTGTCAGGAAAATCGGCGCTTGGACGAGGGGTGGATAAATTCGGAAACGCGCGGATATTTATTGCCGCCGAATTATTAATGGCATTGTCTTTAATATTCTTGGCTTCCTTAAATCAAATTATCCTTCTTTTACTAGTGGCTTTTTTACTTGGATTGTTTACAAGAGGTACAACTCCGGTGGTCACTTCCCTTTTTTCCCAAGTTTCACATTCGGACCATTATGAAAAAGTGTTTGCAATAAGTGAAACTTTTTTGAGCATTACCGCGGCCTTTTCTCCAGTCGCTATGGGAATAATCGCGGATCAGGCAGGCATATCTTTTGTATTCTATGTAGCGTCCCTTCTTGCCGTTCTCGCCTGCATTCCAATACTATTCCTAAATAATCCAAAATAAACCTTCTGATCCACGCCGAGTGTGGATTAGATTGCCACCTAGGGTTTTAAAAGCATTACGAATACGAGCGCGGAAATAAATAAACCAGTCCCAACCATCTCCGTGAATTTCTCTGAAGCATCATCTTTTTTGCTTGCAAGATTAGATAGCTATTCCATTCTGAGCCGATTTGGTCTGGACTGTTTCTCTTGCTAGGAAGTATAACCTGAGAGCATTTGCGTAGCTTCTTGATCGACCTGAGCTTTTGCAGTCTCTTCCATGAGGCAGATCTGTTCTCTTTCGGAAAGGGCAATTTGCCTACAATCAAATACCCTTAAATCGCCAAATTTTCTGCATTTTTGAGAAGCTTTAAGAGACATCCCCTGAAAAACTATAGCTCTTTCCTCACCCTGCTCAATTACATAATCTGCGATTTGTAAAAATGTTTTTCCATTATAAGAGGTTAGGGAAGCGAGATATTTTCTTTTTCTCTCGTCCTCACCTAAAAAAATTAAATTCCGATGACGAATAGGTCTGCTCTCCAGAGGTAATTCTTCTGATGGATCATATATATCCACTCCATTTGACTCCACCAATCCAACCAATTTAGGAATGATAACAAGTGCGAGTTCATCTCTCTGCCTTGTTTCTCTTAGCCTACGGGGTAAATCTAATAGTCGGTCAAATCGTCCTCTTTCGCCCATATGAAAGTGATTATATCCGGAGATCACCCGAGAGTCAATAACTATAAGTTATTATTATCAGGGGTGGAAATGACTAGAAAACAAGGGGTTGATTTACCAACCTTTTTTTAATTTCTAACTGACATTTTTTGTAAACCGACAACAAGGTGCCGTTCGATACCTTGCCGCCGGGAGTAAAATGAAAAAGAGAAGGTGTCAAGCTAATCCACCTGGAGGGTGCACATGGCTCAGCTCAGGCCCTAGCAGGCGGATTTTGGTTCGTTCACCCTGAGCACGCCGAAGGAAATCCATGCTCGGCAGCAATATTCGGGATCTAAAGGTCTTGGAAATAGTCCCAAGGTATTATTCAGAGAGAGGATAAAGTCTTTTGTACAGCTCTGCACCTATCTTTGCACCCTCTTGAACATACTCAGGTGTTAAAAATGGAAACATCGTCCCACTATTAATATCCGCCAAAAGCTGGTCCAAAAGGGTAAATCCACTATTATCTTCTTGTAAAAAGGTCGCTAATTTCCCATAACGTTTAAGGTTAGCAAGATAATTCTGTGCTTGCGTTCCGATATCCTGACCTAGAACTTCGCCTATTACGGAAGCCTCCTTCGTAGCGTCTTCTTCATTTGGGCCAACTGAGGCTTTTTCTACATTTACAAGCCCGTTTCCAATGTAAGATACTCCATAAAAAAGGTCATGGTAAAAATTAAAATGAGCTGCGTCCCCTACCTTGTAAGCCTTGTCTGCATTATCCAAAAATAGTTGCCCGACACCAAGAACGAAACCAGCCGTTATATTTATTCTTGTTGGATTTTCTAATCTATTCCGTATCTTTTCCAACGCTGATTTAGCTTTTTCATCATCCGAGAACATTCTGGAAACTGTACCTTTAAGTATCGGAAGACCTTCTGCTAAAAACCTACGAACTTGAGCTTCAGAGGGTCTCGGCTGCATCTCTCTAATCCCAAGCTGCTGAGCCGGATCTAATTCCCTAATATTCATGGGGAAATTATATAGCGCTCACTCGTAATATGCAATTATAAGTTCCATTGTGGTCTAAAGGTCTTGGACGTACATTCAATCTAGCTTGGGATAGGTTCTAACATTGTCCAATGCTCGGCAGAAAGCACGAATTGGAAAGAGGTTTGGAGGTAGCGCTTTCCGCGCCCGCGGAAAGCGCGTCAGACCTGCCTGCCGGCAGGCAGGTCTAGATCCGAATCCCTGCTCCGCAGCACGGTTAATTTATCATCCAAAACTTCAACTGAAATGAATAAAAAAACTGAAAAATTCAAAAAAGATCTCGAAGAAGCTACAGAGATAGCAACTGAAATCGTTGCAAATCCAAATACTATCGAAACCATGAACAGTAAAGGCGAGGAGGTTAAGGAAAGATTTATCAGCTATGAGGAGTATATTGAGGATCTTTTCAATAGGAAGAGGAAGGTTGCCCTCCAACTAGTAACTCCCATGCCAAAAATGAGAGACGATTTGGGAAGCGCCGTCCTACATTCAATTTACGAAGAAATGAGGGATAGTCTTGCTCTTGGCATGTTTCCTTCTGCAATAATGCATTCGATCCTACTTCTTGAATATACAATGAGAATAAGGGTTTATAAAGAAGGGCAGAAAAAGGATCCTAATGCAAAATGGGAACCTATCGCCGGATTAAAGATAAGAAATCTTACAGCCCCCTTATATAAAGCAACAGTAATAACAAACGATCAAAAAAAAGACTTTGAGGAATTTAATGACAGTATCCGCAATCCCTATATGCATATCAATATTTATGAATTTACTAGAGGAATAACCTTAGATGTAACATCTGTGGATATTATTAAGGGAGAAGTTAAAAGACTTAAGGAGTTTCCCGTAACTGAAAACCCGCAACTCTGGTTTTGGGGGAAAAAGAAATATGATGCAACGAATGTTTTAAGGATAATGAAAAAATGCGTAGACTATGTAAATTTAATTTTTGACTAGCTTATGTAACTATAAGGAAAGTTCCTTATATGGTGTATTTTATGTCGTTAAATTCAACCCTGCAGTCTGCATGATCCCCCCATCCGAGTATGTAAGCCTTATCCCTAAAACTGGCGGGAATTTTTGTATTATAAACCTGTTGTCCATTTACTAAAACCTTTAAATAGTTATTATTGTTAATTTCAATTTTAAACCTGATTTTTGTTTTGTTCTCTTTTGTAACAGTTGTTGACGCCGGATAATTTTCTATATGGTCTTTATCGTAATACCAAATATATTGGGCTTGTGCTATGGGAGGCGGGCTACCAGCATGAAACAAGACTGAATTGTCTGTGTCAACAATGCTTTGCGGTTGATACTTTTCATTGCCCATTATGAAACCACCCCGCCAGTTAGTTGGTCTACCAAGAGGAGAAACTTCAAACGAAAGCTTTTTCAAGTGCCTTCCTTCAAGTTCAAGTGGGTAGCCGTCAGCTTTTTGCTTCCATCCCTGTCTTTCTATGCATTTAGCAATCCATTTATCAATCTTTTTGTTTTTATTTCTAGTGGTAAATTTATCCCAAAAAAACAGAGCCACAGACTTTATCTCTTTTCCGAAGGCCAATTTGACTATTGCTAAAAACAAGATTACTAAAAATGAATTCAAAAATAACGGAGAAGACAAGAGAATTTCTTTGTCTACTTTAAATCCGAACAATTCCATCCCCAAATTATACACCAGTTAGGCTCAAAGTGCTCGTAAAAGCGAAGCTATAAATCTCTGCAATTGACTATGTTCTAGTTGATAATCATTGGGAGGCAAGAATTTGTGGTCGATAATATTAAGTTATAATGATAAAATGGTTCCAGACTGGCGTTTCCCACAAATTCTAAAATATAGGATTTGAAACGCTTAACAAGCATTAAGAACATGACAATTCAGGAAATAATTGATAGATATTCAGTTGTAGCAAATAAATTTACCCACCAATCTATAGATTTACTAACATTCAATGTTCTTCTCTACGCACGAGAAAGACTTATAAATGAAGCGTTTGAAAAAATTAAATTCGAAGAACATAAAGAGTATGAGGAGCAATTAACCAATAATGTTTACCGCCTATTAATTGATAGTTATATTTTGGGTAGAATAGAGATTGGTAATGAAGTAAAAATTATTCATTTTAGCGAAATAGCTGATGATTCTTCTACTTTTTTCGAAAAGAATGAAGATGCGGTAATCAGATTTCAAGCTATTGTTAAATCAATCTTTGAAGACGGATTTTTTACTCAACCCTCAGAAGAAATTAAGGGAACTATAAAATGGCTGCAACAAACAACTGGTGATGAGCTAGTTGACTTTATAGAGTATGACGAAGAAAATAACAATTCTCTTGCTATATTTATCTCAAGAGTAGTTCATATTGGAAGAGAAATTGCGCTATCGGAATTGCTTCTATATGATAAAGACCTAATGAAGTCTTTAAAGCCATTGATTGATAAAAAACTAAAAAAAGAAAATAAGGAATTTGAATTATTCAAAAAAAAGCTTATGGCAATTTCTAAAAAAAATAATTTGTATGCAAAATGATATCAGAAGCAAATTGAGTGAAGAACTGACAAAAGAATTCAAATATGAATCTCAAATTGTATACATACTATCAAGGGTAAGAAAGCTTTTGGAAATTGAAGGTAAAAAAAGAAAATACAGAGTCCTGAACTTCTATTGCAATTGGTCTCTCCACAGTAAAATAGAGCGGACAGATCCAGTAGGAAGAATACTAAAAGAGTTTATAGAGCGCGTAGGTGAGAGACACAACTTTATTTTCCATACGGAGTTCATTAGTGAGTTGAACCAATTTTTAAATGAACATGAATTACCAAGCTTAGGCAGAAATAAAATTGATAAATTCATAGCCTTATTAACAGAAACTATTTCAGACACTCCATTAGAAGTCGTTTTAGGCACAAAATATACAATAGTTTTAAAGCAGAATTTAAGTGAAGGTATGGGTTACGTAATTACCACTAAAGAACTCTACGACTAAACGGGTCTTAACCGGTATGCTCAGCCTAAAAAAAGAAAAGGTGCCAAGCTAATCCACCTGGAGGGTGTACATGGCTGTACATGGTTCAGCTCAATCGGCTATAGCCCTGAGCGAACTCGTTCGACTTCACTCAGGGTGAGTCGAATGGCTTCGGGACTAGGATTCGAACCTAGATAAACAGATCCAAAGTCTGTTGTCCTACCATTAGACGATCCCGAAATAAAAGTATTTAATTACTAGACAGAATAGACCAATGTCCCTTCTTTTGCGGCT
>Ga0209343_10001570_pt1 | contig 30601 bp, 20 predicted proteins | sample RifCSPlowO2_02_FD_184026 | JGI IMG/M metagenome (GOLD analysis project Ga0209343, IMG submission 184026) | Groundwater microbial communities from Rifle, Colorado - Rifle CSP2_plank lowO2_0.2 (SPAdes) (version 2) | ecosystem: Environmental > Aquatic > Deep subsurface > Groundwater | place... | reverse complement strand
TGTTGATTTACGGAATGGGAGAAAAAGCAACGCTTGAAGTTGCCGGCCTTCTCAAGCGCGGAAAAGCCATTCAAAGCATTAATCAAATTCATGGAACAGTCGTTGTTCGAAACCGAACCGATAAACTCACTGATTATTTAACTATTCCTTCTTTCGAAGAAATTCAAGTCGATAAAAACAAATTCAATGAAGCTTTTAAAATCCATTACGAAGAAAGCGATCCTGTTCGCGGAAAAACGATCGTTCAGCAACACGGCAACCGCGTTGTCGTTCAATTTCCGCCGGCCGCCCCTTTAACCACGGAAACTCTGGATCAAATCTATGAACTTCCTTATGCCCGGAATTGGCATCCTATGTATAACGAAACCGGCGGCGTACCCGGTTTTGAGATAGTTCGTTTTTCAATTACTTCGCATCGCGGCTGTCCCGGCGAATGCAGTTTCTGTTCGCTTTATGCCCATCAGGGTCGCATTTTGCAAAGCCGAAGCAAAGCTTCGATTTTAAAAGAAGTACGTTTGCTTGCGCAGCAAAAAGAATTTAAAGGAACGATTACGGATATCGGCGGCCCTACCGCCAATTTATATCAAGCGTCGTGCGAACTTTGGGAAAAACACGGTACCTGCAAACATAAGAAATGCTTGATGCCCGCACAATGTCCTCGTTTGGAATTAGGATACGACGAAACCGTCGATCTTTGGAAGGATGTCATGAAAATTCCAAGGGTGAAACATTTGTTCATCTCAAGCGGTCTTCGCTACGATTTATTAATTGATAAATATTCGGATAAATACTTAGAGGCATTATGCAAACATCACGTGAGCGGCCTTTTGAAAGTTGCTCCGGAATATGATGCTGATACCGTTCTGCAATTAATGAACAAACCTTCGTTTCGCATTTACGAGAAATTCGCTTCACGATTCGCCGCCATGAATAAAAAACTCGGTAAAAATCAGTTTCTCGTCAATTATTTTATCAGCGCGCATCCCGGTTCGGATTTACAATCGGCTCTCGATTTATCCCTTTATCTAATTAAAATGCGAATGCATCCGGAGCAAATTCAGGATTTTATTCCGCTTCCAATGACCGTATCGGCCTGCATATACCACACCGGAAAACATCCGTTCTCCGGTAAAACCGTAACCTCTCTAAAAAGTGTTCGTGAAAGAAAAATGGCGCGGGCGCTTATCCAGTATAAACAGGAAAAAAACAAACCTCTTATTATTGAGGCGCTGAGAGAATTAAAGCGGACGGATTTGATAAAACTCTATTGCGGAAGATGCGAACCAGAAAATTTTAAGCATATTCGAAAACCTGATTCACCATTTCTTAAACACAAAAAAAACCGCAACGACCATAAACATAAACCCTACTAGATAATTCCATTTGATTCCCTCTTTTAAATAGACAACCGAAAAAACGCAAAAGACAACCAGCGTAATCACTTCCTGAATGGTTTTGAGCTGGGCAGTGTTAAATTGGTAAGATCCGATACGGTTTGCCGGAACTTGGAAACAATATTCCACAAACGCAATCAACCAGCTGATTAAAATTACTTTCCAGAGTGCGGTATTTTTGTAACGCAAATGCCCATACCACGCCGCGGTCATAAATATATTCGAAACAATCAATAAAAGAATCGGTTTCATTTCGCGCCAAAATAATCTTTTTTATTGGTAATTTTAACGTTATTGCATTGCCTTAAAAAAAGGACCGGATGATAACATCCGGCCCTTTTGCTTTCCATAATACTTTCTTCATTTATGAATGAAGCCATCTGCTACGCCGACGAGATTAGCTTTTGGGTTGGGACCGCAGATTAGCCCGCTTCACCGTTACAGCCAATGAAGTTCACCCGCTTACAGCCTCTCTCCCGCTTCCCCTGTGGAAATTGGGCGGTCAATTCTCTTAGAACCAGAGAAACTGACGATTACTGTGCTGGCTCTTCTGCCAGCGGTGGAGGAGGCATGGATTCGACTGATTCAGCAGCAGGAGCTGGCGGAATCATCGGCATCACAATGCTCACCACTTCAACAGAAGTTGCTTTTTTGGTCGTGTCATCCGTAGTCACGGAAACGCGCCTTCCAACAAGGGTTGCGGGATCTGTAACATCTGCCGGCCATGTGGTTGCGTCTTCATATGCAATCGTTGATGGGCCCATCAAAGAAATAATCTCCATTTCTTTCTTTACAGCGTCAACAGCCTTCACCGTACCCTTTAGAGTTTCTGCGAATGCGGCCCCTTGCAAAATAACGAGAGCCACAATCAATAATAATGTGATCTTTTTCATTTTTTTCACCTCCCTTCATCTTAAATTTGAACCTACTTGAAGAAAAAAGCGCCTTTTAATTTAAAGTCCCTATTTCCCTCATGTCGGGAAATAACAACTCAAAATTAAAAGGCGCTTAAATATGTTTACCGTCAGGATGAATACTTCAGAGCCTGCACCCATATCCTCGGATGCTGCTTAAGGATATACCGTTCTAAACAACTAAACGGCCAGTGGAATCTTTCGGTAATTACTCTCCTCTGTTAGATAGAGGAAGCTTAACAGCTATAATTGAATTGTCAAGAGCTCTCGGGGTCCAGAAAGTTTATCGTTTTTTGAGAACGATATAAGTTATTTATTTATAATGCTTTATAGAAAATGCGAAAAATATTGTATTGCATTTCAATTGCAATGCCGTCACAAACAACTTTGTCTAGTTATCAATATGTTTCCACAAACATTTCAAAATAGGCCTGCGGATGATCGCATGCCGGGCATGTTTTAGGCGCTTCCGGCCCCTCATGAATATGTCCGCACTTTAAGCATTTCCAGCGGACTTTTGTATCCTTCTTAAACACTTTGCTACCTTTTATATTTTCAATCAATTTCCGGTAACGGGCTTCATGCTTTTCTTCGACTTTCGCAATCATACGAAATTGCGTAGCTACTTCAGGGAAACCCTCTTCATCCGCCACTTTGGCGGACTCAACATACAATTTGGTCCATTCCAGATGCTCACCTGCCGCCCCAGCTTCAAGTTGCGCAGTCGTATTCCCGGAAACTCCAGCAGGGTAGCTTGCCGTAATTTCCACATCACCGCCTTCGAGAAAACGGTAGAAACGCTTGGCATGCATTCGTTCGTTATCTGCAGTTTCGATGAAAATATTGGCGATTTGCTCATACCCCTCATTTTCAGCAACCTTGGCAGCAAACGTGTAACGGTTTCTGGCCTGCGATTCGCCGGCAAACGCAGCCAATAAATTCTTTTCCGTTTTTGTTCCTTTGATTGACTTCATGAATGATCTCCTTGTTTGAAGGATTAGCCCGGATTTCTCATCATTAATAAGAAATTCCGCTCGTAAGAGCTGCGGTGCAAAGATGTTTACGTCTTTGCGACGCAGGGCTTATCTTTTGCGCCCTGATTTAACAAGGGCGCAAAACTTTGGGCGTAACTTTTGCGCCCAAAGCGACTTTCTCGTCGATTCACAAAATCGATGAGAAAGTCGGGTTAAATTTAACAATTAATTTGGCCGAAAAATGGCAATGAAAACGACCTTATTATATCGGGTTATCATGAAAGTCAAGCCGATTTATCCTGTGGTTTTTCCCGCTTGATTTTCATGAAAAAGTAAGTTATGTTGCACCAATCAACACACCCCGATTGGCCCTGATAATTTGGTAATTTATCAGATTAATCCGGCGGTATCAGCAATTTTAAAATCCATTTATGGGAGGTCCCTAATTTATGCCAAAACGTAAAGATATCCACAAAGTCATGATCATTGGTTCGGGCCCGATTATCATCGGTCAAGCATGCGAATTTGATTATTCCGGAACACAAGCGTGTAAAGCCTTGCGATCTTTGGGTTACGAAATCGTTCTTGTCAATTCAAACCCGGCAACCATTATGACCGATCCCGGAATGGCACATGTCACCTATATTGAACCTTTAAACATGCAATGCCTGGAAGAAATTATCGCGCAGGAAAAACCGGACGCCCTTCTGCCGAATCTCGGCGGACAAACCGGCCTGAACCTTTCGTCGCAATTAGCAAAAGCCGGTATTTTGAAAAAATACGGTGTTCAAGTTATTGGTGTTAATATCGATGCAATCGAACGTGGTGAAGATAGAACCGTCTTTAAAGAAACCATGAAGCGCCTGGGAATCGACATGCCCAAAAGCAAGGCTGCAGAAACCGTTGAAGACGCCGAAAAAATAGCGGAAGAACTCGGATATCCCGTTGTCATTCGTCCCGCTTATACCATGGGCGGCACGGGCAGCGGACTCGTTTATAACATTGAAGAGCTTCGGACCGTTGCGGCCCGCGGAATCGCAGCAAGTATGATTCATCAAATTTTAATTGAAGAATCGGTCTTGGGTTGGGAAGAACTTGAACTCGAGGTTGTGCGGGACGCAAAAAATCAAATGATCACGGTTTGTTTTATTGAAAATATTGATGCGATGGGCGTTCACACGGGAGACTCTTTTTGCGCAGCGCCCATGCTGACCATTGATCCGAAGCTGCAAAAAAAATTGCAGAAATATTCTTACGACATTGTTGAAGCAATCGAAGTCATCGGCGGAACAAATATCCAATTTGCCCATGACCCAAAAACCGGCCGTGTGGTCGTCATTGAAATCAATCCGAGAACATCCCGCTCTTCCGCACTTGCCTCCAAAGCCACAGGATTTCCGATTGCTTTCGTTTCCTCGCTTCTCGCCGGAGGGTTGACCATGGATGAAATTCCCTACTGGCGTGACGGAAGCCTTGAAAAATATACACCGTCCGGAAATTATGTTGTCATTAAATTCTCGCGCTGGGCATTTGAAAAATTCCGCGGCGTTGAGGACAAACTCGGAACGCAAATGCGCGCCGTGGGCGAAGTCATGAGTATCGGAAAAAATTATAAAGAAGCATTTCAAAAAGCTATCCGTTCGCTTGAAATCGGGCGGCACGGGCTTGGGTTCGCCAAAAATTTCAATCAAAAATCGCTTGAGGAATTGATGCAGCTACTTTCAACACCGACAAGCGAACGTCAATTTCAAATGTATGAAGCGCTTCGAAAAGGTGCCGACATCCAGGCACTTTATGAAAAAACAAGCATTAAACCGTGGTTTCTCGGGCAAATGAAAGAACTTGTCATGCTCGAAGAAGAAATCCTGAAATACAAAGGCAAAATGCTGCCAGACGCGCTCCTGACTCGCGCAAAAAAAGACGGCTTTGCAGATAAATATCTCTCGAAACTTCTCAACATTTCCGAAACACAAATCCGGGAAAAACGGAAAACGCTCGGCGTGGTTGAGTCGTGGGAAGCCGTCCCCGTGAGTGGCGTTAAGAATGCCGCTTATTATTATTCAACCTATAACGCACCGGACACGGTCGGTGTGAGCAATCGAAAAAAAATCATGGTTCTCGGCGGAGGTCCAAACCGGATCGGACAAGGAATTGAATTCGATTATTGCTGCGTGCATGCGGCATTCGCTATTCGTGAGGCAGGCTATGAATCCATTATGGTCAATTGCAATCCGGAGACTGTTTCCACCGATTACGACACCTCCGACAAACTTTATTTTGAACCGCTTACCGTCGAAGACGTGCTCAGTATTTATGAAAAAGAAAAACCCGAAGGCGTGATTGTACAATTTGGCGGACAAACACCGCTCAATATTGCAGCAGAACTCGAAAAAGCTGGCGTGAAAATTTTAGGGACAACGCCGGAAACCATCGACCTTGCCGAAGACCGCGACCGGTTCCGGAAAATAATGGAAAAACTCGGGATTCCGCAACCTGAATCGGGAATGGCAAGCATGTTGGAACAAGCGCTGGCAATCGCAAAGAAAATCGGTTATCCGTTAATGGTTCGGCCGTCTTATGTGCTCGGCGGACGCGCCATGGAAGTTGTCCGAGATGAAGATATGCTTCGCAATTACGTTACCGCCGCGGTTGATGTTTCTCCGGAACGTCCGATTCTGATCGATAAATTCCTCGAAAACGCAATCGAAGCCGAAGCCGATGCCATTGCGGACGGAAGCGCTACGTTTGTTCCAGCCGTGATGGAGCACATCGAGCTGGCCGGCATTCATTCAGGGGATTCTGCCTGTGTCATTCCTCCGATTACGATTCCTGAAAAACATATTCAAACCATTCAAACCTACACAGAAACCATCGCAAAAGAATTGCATGTTGTGGGTCTCATCAACGTACAATATGCGATTGCAAATGACAAAGTTTACGTCCTTGAAGCGAATCCCCGCGCTTCACGGACCGTCCCGATTGTTTCCAAAGTTTGCAATATTCCGATGGCGCGAATCGCGTCTCAGATCATGCTCGGCAAAAAATTATCTGATCTGAATCTTGAACACACGCCGATTCCGCATTTCGGAGTCAAAGAAGCGGTATTTCCTTTCAATATGTTCCCGGAAGTAGATCCCGTCCTCGGCCCGGAAATGCGCTCGACGGGCGAAGTATTAGGAATGGCGGATTCGTTCGGACTGGCGTTTTACAAGGCACAAGAAGCCACTCAAACTCCGCTCCCGCTTGAGGGAACGGTTTTAATCACCGTTGCGGATGAAGATAAAAAAGAAGTGCTGGAGTCCGCGAAAATTTTCAAAAAACTCGGATTTAAAATCCGTGCCACGGAAGGAACACACCTCTTTTTCAAAGAGAACAGTATTGATTCGGATCCGATTTTAAAAATCGGCGACGGGCGGCCGAATATCGTAGATGCGATTACAAACGCCAAAATTCAGTTAATCGTCAACACACCAAGCGGAAAGCGAAGTCATTCCGATGATTCGTACATCCGAAAATCAGCGATCAAATATAAAATTCCGTTTGTGACAACAACGGCTGCAGCATTTGCCGCCGCCCAAGGCATTACCGCGCGAATCAAAGGAAAGTCCAAAGTCAAATCGCTTCAGAAGTATCATGCAGATTTGAAGCAAGGCGATTTTGTTGAAGTAAAAAAATAATTTTTAAAGGCCGAACGGATTTTACCAAGCAAAATTTGTTCCGATCAAAAGTGAATCGATGAGACAAACACTGAAAGTCGCTGCCATACAATTAGCCGCAGGTTCAAATAAAGCGAAAAATCTCGCAACAGCGGTTCGTCTCGTCACAATCGCGATCCGGAACAAAGCGCGCCTGATTGTGCTTCCCGAGATGTTTAATATCCGCGGACACGAAGGCGCTACTCAATCTGCCGGAGAACCTATCCCGGGCCCCTCGCTTTATCCATTGATGGCCCTTGCAAAAAAATATCGCGTTTTAATTCTTGCGGGAAGCGTCGCAGAAAAAACGAAACATCCAAAGAAAATATTTAATTCTTCTGCTTTGATCGGGCCGGACGGGTTGATCAAGGCCGTTTACCGGAAAATGCATTTGTTTGACGTTTTGTTAACCGGCAAAAAAATTCAGGAATCAAAATATTGCCTGAGAGGTAAAAAACCCGTCTTAGCTGAAATCGATGGAATTCGAGCGGGGCTTTCGCTCTGTTACGATCTTCGGTTTCCGGCGCTTTATCAATCTTACGCAAAACGCGGAGCAAAGATCCTTTGCATTCCGTCAAACTTTACGCGTAAAACCGGGAGAGCTCACTGGGAAACTTTGCTCAAAGCGCGTGCGATTGAAAACCAATGTTTTGTCATTGCACCCAATCAGCATGGAACCGGCCCACATGGAGTAGAGTCTTTCGGAAACAGCATGATCGTCGATCCATGGGGGAAAATCCTTGCACGCGCACCGCTTCGCGGGAACAAAGTTTTGGCGACTGTTCTTAATTTGTCGGAACTTGACCTGATCCGCCACCTGTTTCCAACGCTAAAACATTGACCCCGTTGATTCTTTACCCCGATCAAATTTCCTTCCCCTGTCATTGAATGACAAAATTTGAAATTCGCTCACGATTAAGGAATTCTCCGGCGTATCGTAATCTCTCTTGAATAGTTTCCGAACTTAATTTAGAGGGAAGGTGCGAAGCTATGGTATCAAACGAATCATAATATCCATACACAGCAACCAAAGAAAATCTGACCTGTCGTAAAAATTCCAGTGTTTCTTTGAACTCTTCATCTGTCTCACCAGGGAATCCAACGATCACTTGTGTTTTCAATACAATTGAAGGATTTTCTTCTTTTATTTTCAAGTAAACCTCTTTTATGGTCTCTGCGTTGTGATGCCGATTCATTACCTTTAAAATCCGATCGTTTCCGGATTGAACCGCAGACAAAAGCATAGTGATCTTCTCGGCTTTGATATATTCAATTAATGTCTGTTCATACTTAATCACCCATCTTGGATGTATTTCCCATATTTGCCAACGCACTCGAAAATATCGATCGATTGCAGATAACTGTTTAAGAAGTTGTGAAAAATCGGTTTTAATATCCAGCCCATAAGCACCTAAATTATCCGCCACAAATAAAAAATCCCGATACCCTTTTTGTAGCAACAGCTTATATTCCTCAAGACATTCCATTATCGATTTGCTTTTCAAAGGGCCAACCGCTTTTCGAACTCCACAATAAGCGCAATTCTCAACGCAGCCCCAACTAACCCGGAGATGTGCTTCCCCTTGTTTTTCACGTTTGAGAAAAGCGCCTATAGCATTTCGCGTTAAATGGAAACGATTGCTAATTAATTTTAACGATATTTTCTCTTGAGGTTCACTTATGTTCGTTTTCGGTAAAATATGAGCATCTGAGACTTGATTAAATTTGATTTTAAAATCTGGGAATAAATGATCCAATCGATCAAGATTCTTGGTGGAAATAAAGGGCCCATGAAATCGTTCGGTCAGCTCAAGAGGATCAATATCCGGCAAACAACCAACAACAATTAAATCTCCGCTATATTTCGATAATTCGTCGATCTGTGCAAAACATTCCTTTGCCTTTCCTTCTCTGAACGCACACGTTACAAATAAAATATAATCCGCGTCTTTAAAATTAGAAACTATTTTACACCGATTTAAACGAAAATAGTTTTGGATCCGAACAGAATCCAAGTTTCTTCTGCTACAACCGTTTGATGTGATTGCAATTTTCATCTACTATTTCTAATTTACGACTTCTCTTGTTTTGATTTTTATGGTTATTTTTCAATATAATAGCAAATAAAAAAACATTTTCCAATAACTTCGGGCTCAAATTCAAGCATCATTTCGCTCGGAGTCGAATTTTTCGGAAACAGCATGATCGTCGATCCATGGGGGGGGATTCTTGCGCACGGACCTTTGCATGGGAATAAAATTTTGACAGTCGTTCTCGATTTTACCGAACTTGCCAGAATCCGGCAGGAATTGCCGTCCTTGAAAGAAAGTTTTTGTCATTCGTTTTAACTCAAAAACTCTGTTCTAACTTTTGTATTTGTTTAGCGTTTTGAAGTGATTATCCGTAAAGGGTCATCTGCTTTTCTGTCATTCCCGCCCTTAACAACCGACGAATCTTTCATGGGAAGTTAAGGACGGTACTGACTACCTATTGAATAGTAATTATGTTTTCAATGTCTGTCAGTGCCGCAAAAGCGGGAATCCAGAAACTATGGATGCCCCCGCTTACCCCGGAAAAGCTGGGGCCGGCCCTTTCTTTCCCAAGGGAAACCTGCGAGCATGACACAAGGTTGCGTGTTCGCCACTTCAAAACACTAAACAGACACTAAATTCTTCATTAACTCCGCCCATTGATCCGGCTTCCGGCTCCGTTGAAACAACGGTGTTTTTTCGTGGCGATAAGCTAATAACTGTTCTTCAAAAATTTTTTTGTCCGGATTTTTATAAAAAATTCCGAGTGGCAGTTTATCGGTTTCAATTGCGCGGCGAAATGCTTCCGCGCGATCGGTAACGACATGCTTCTCATCCAGATAATACGTATGCTCGCGAAACCATTGATACGTATTGATTTTATTGAATGTGACGCACGGCTGGAAAATATCGACGAGCGCATATCCGTGATGCTCGATCGCTTCTTTCAAAATGGTTTTCGTTTCTTTTTGATGTCCGACAAACGCCCGGGCCACAAACGACGCATCCAAAGCAATTGCAACCGCAATCGGGTTGAAAGGCTCTAAAATCACGCCTCCGATCTGAACCGGCGTGACAAATCCGCGTTCGCTCGTTGGCGAAGCCTGCCCTTTGGTAAGGCCGTAAACCATATTATTGTGGACAAAATTTTTGATGTCGGGATTCCGCCTGATGCAATGAATAAAATGATTCCCGCCTTCCCCGTACATATCGCCGTCTCCGCTTTCCGCAATGACCGTCAATTCGGGATTAGATGCCTTAATCGCCGTTGCGGGCGGAAGCGCTCGTCCGTGGAGTCCGTTGAAATAATTTGTTTTAAAATATTGCGGAATTTTCGCAGCCTGTCCGATGCCGGAAACCATCACGAGTTTCTCTCTCGGTAAAGCAAGTTCCGTGATCACCTCTTTTAGGAGGGTCAGAATCCCGTAATTCCCGCAGCCGGGACACCACGCCACATCACATTTCAAATCTAAATTTGATACAGCCATCAGAGTGCCTCTTCGATTTTTTCCACCGAAAACGGAAATCCGTCATATTTTAAAATTTTCCGGGTCACCGAAATTCCCGTTTCTCGTTTGATCAGTTTTGCAAACTGCCCCGTCGCATTATTCTCCACAACGATTGTTTCTTTTGCTTTCTTCAAATACATTTCTACTTCGGAAGGTAGCGGATAAATTTGTTTACAATATAAAAATGCCACCTGAGCGTCGCCTCTTCGTTCAAGCGCCTCGCAGATCACAGAATAGGTAGAACCCCAGCCGACAACTAATTTCTTGAAATTTTCATCTCCGATTAGTTCCGGCGCCAATATTTCACGAGCCAGAAATTTTTCTTTTCGCAAACGCTTATCAACCATTGATTTGCGGACCCGGAAATCTTCCGTAATATAACCGCCTTCATCGTGTTCGTCGCTATCCACACAAACAATTCCGCGGCCAAAACCCGGAATCCCTCGCGGTGAAATTCCATTTTCCGTCAGTTGATACCGTTTATAATTTTCTTCTGTTTGAACAATATGATTGAGTGGTTGATCTTTTGGGAAATCAAGAAGCGGAATACTGAAATAAGAATCCATCAGAAATTGATCCGTCAGAATGAACACCGGAATTTGATAGCGATCAGCAATTTCAAACGCTTTTCGCGTACAGAAAAATGCATCCTGTATCGTTCCCGGCGCATAAATAACCCGGGGGAATTCTCCGTGTCCTGCGTACAATGCCAATTCCAAATCGCCTTGCTCCGTACGCGTCGGAAGCCCTGTCGCCGGTCCCGGACGTTGCGCTAAATGAACAACAACAGGCGATTCAATACAGCCGGCAAGGCTTAATCCTTCCGTCATTAATGCGAATCCGCCGCCGGAAGTTGACACCAGCGCCCTGCCGCCTGCATACCAGCTACCTAAAGCCATATTCATTCCGGAAATTTCATCTTCTGCCTGCTCGACAACAATTCCAAACTTTTCCGCCTGCTCGGCCAAAAACACCAGGACGCCGGTTGAAGGGGACATCGGATATGCCGAAATAAAATTACATCCGCCGGCAATCGCACCCAATCCGACCGCTTCCGCACCGTTCAAAAAAAACTCATTCCGCATATCTTCGTGTTGTTGAATTGATATAGATATGCCGCGAGATGCACAAAATTCCCGGCCGAGATTCCACCCGCGGAATCCCGCACTACAATTTTTTTCGATTATTTCAGCAGATTTTTCTTTAAAAAAGGCTTTGAGAAAATTTGTAAATAAATTTTGATCGATGTTAAAAACGCCGATGATAAAGCCCGCCGCGATGATATTAAAATAAATATCTCCGCCTATTTCTTTGGCTATTTTTTGAAACTGAATATCATAAACCGGCTTTTCGGTCCCCAATTGTCCTTGGTCTCCAATGATAAAGGTGTGGTTTGAAATCCGCCAATCCAGATGCGAAATTGCTTTTCGATCTAAAGGAATGAGAAAATCGATCTTCTCGACAAAACTTCCGATCCGTTGGGAGGAAACCCGGATTTCTGTAGAATTGCTGCCTCCGCGAATGCGTGACATAAATTCAGGTGTTGCAAAAGCGTAATAACCGGCGAGGCGAAGAACTTGTATCAAAACAACTTGTATGGTTTGTACACCCTGCCCGGCTTCTCCGCAAATAACGATCGATAAATCATCTGTAAACTGTTCCGGCTGATTCATCTTTGCCTCACCAAATAGTGACCAGATAAAAGACTGTTTAATATGGGTTGTATTTTAATCGATAAAAGCCGGAATTGAAGCGGAATCTTTATGGAGAATTACGATTGCTGAGTTTGCTTTTGCGCACGCTTTCGTTCGTTTTCGTTCAGATAACGTTTCCTAAGACGGATATTTTTGGGGGTCACTTCGACGAGTTCGTCTCTTTCGATAAATTCGAGCGCAAATTCAAGCGTCATTTCGCGCGGTGGAGTTAATTGAATGGCTTCATCAGAACCGGCCGCGCGCATATTGCTTAATTTCTTTTCGCGAATCGCGTTGACGACTAAATCACAGCCTTTATTGTTAACTCCGATGATCATTCCTTCATAAAGTTCTCTTCCTGGCTGCACAAAAATTTCTCCGCGCTCCTGGAGCCCCCAAAGCGCATACGCCACGGCTTGCCCGGAACCTTGTGAAATTTGAACCCCTCTCTGCCGCCCGGCAATTTCTCCTTTGAATTTTTGGTAATCATAAAAATTTTGGTACATAATCCCGGTTCCTCGCGTAATCATCAGCAGCTCGCTTCGAAAACCCAAAAGGCCCCGTGACGGGATGAGAAATTCCATGCGGATCGTACCGACAGCGCTCGGAAGCATATTTTTCATTTCTGCTTTTCGTGTCCCCAGCGCTTCAATGACCGCGCCTTGATAACCGGGATCGACTTCAATCACAACTTCTTCGACCGGCTCTAATTTTTCGCCACCTTCTTCTTTAATAATCACTTCCGGCCTCGATACTTCAATTTCATACCCTTCGCGCCGCATGGTTTCGATCAAAATAGAAAGGTGCAGTTCTCCGCGCCCCGAAAGCTTGAAACGGTCCTCGCCCGGAACTTCTTCCACGCGGATTCCGACATTCATCATCGCCTCGTGCATCAGCCTTTCCCGGATATGCCGCGAGGTCAGAAAACGCCCTCCGTCTTTTCCGGCAAGCGGGCTTGAATTATGAGCAAAATTCATCGAAATTGTTGGCTCGTCAATTTTAACCGCAGAAATCGCTTCCGGCTTGATGGGATCGGTAAGCGTGTCGGCGACGTGAACCTCTTCAATTCCGGCAATAGACGCGATATCGCCTGCTTCGGCAGATTCAGCTTCTATCCGTTTAAGTCCTTTGTATTTTAAAATTTTGGTCACTTTCCCGCGCCCGACCCTGCCGTCCCGTTTCACCAATGCAACCAAATCTCCTACTTTAACTTTTCCGTGGGAAATTCTCCCGATCGCAATTCGTCCGACATACGAATCATAATCGAGCATCGTCACCAGCATTTGAAAAGGAAGCTCCGGATCCGCAATAGGCGGAAGCACGCGATGAAGAATCGTGTCGAGAAGCGGTTTCATATCTTGAGAAGATTCGTCCGGCTCAAGCGACGCCCATCCTTCTTTCGCGGATGCGTATACAATCGGAAAATCAAGCTGTTCATCTGTCGCATTCAATTCGCAAAAAAGATCGAACGTCAAATCAACCACTTCATGCGGCCGTGCCCCAGGCCGGTCCACTTTATTCACCACAAGAATCGGTTTGAGATGAAGCTCCAACGATTTCCGTAAAACGAATTTTGTTTGCGGCATCGGTCCGTCAAATGCATCAACAAGCAGTAAAACGCCGTCCACCATTTTGAGAATTCGTTCGACTTCGCTTCCGAAATCCGCGTGGCCGGGCGTGTCCACAATATTGAAAAGCGTATCCTTATATATGAAAGACGCATTTTTCGAAAAAATCGTAATCCCGCGCTCTTTCTCAAGAGGATTCGAATCCATAACAGTCGTTTCACCCTCGTGAAATTTATACGCCCCCGATTGTTTTAAAAGGGCGTCCACAAGCGTGGTTTTCCCATGGTCAACATGGGCAACAATAGCGATATTCCGTACATTTCTTCTTCGTTTTTGCGTTGGCATAAGGCGTGGATTCTATCAGAACAAACAGAAAACGTCATGTTAATTGTCTTTGGTGCAAGCCTTCGATGCCCCTTACTTCCGTAATTATTTAGCCGTTTGAAGTTCGCTGTTCCCGCAAAGCAGGCATCTCCCCGCTCAGACAGTGTAAAAAGCTGTGCAGTGAGGCCCCTACGCTTTTTCCAAACTCGCGGATGAGACGCCTGCTTGCGGGAACAGCAGCGTTTCATGTCAAGCGTGATCGCGCTGAAGGGAAAGAATTGGATGAGCAGTTCCTTGCCGGTGCTTAAGGAACGCTTCTTTCAAAATTGTAAGTGGGTTTAGCTTTTGAAGTTTCGTAGTGTGTAGCAGACTCATTAATATCTCATGCGCCCTCGCACCTTTTTCAGATCGATTCTGGAAACTGCGATTTCTCAAAATTACGTGATGCCGTATCATCCGTTCCGCCAAATTGTTATCAGCAGGAACGTCTGGAAATTCTAAAAACGTTAACAATTCCAGGCCGTGCTTAATGAGCCGATCCGAAATCCGGCGAAGATGCTTATTTTCATAATCACTACACGCCCATTTCAGTAATCGTTTTCTGATAAAACCGACTTGTTTTAAATAGATTTTGAATTTCAATGCCGGATATTTATCGCGAAGTGAAACCGCATCTCGAATGATTCGTTTCAATATTTCGTAATTTCGGGCATATTCCTCCGAATCGTCTGTCTCCAAACACCGTTTCATTTCCCGAAGCAAATGGACCAAGCATTTTTGCTTTCTTGTCGTTAGTTTGTTATAAGCCGAATAAAAATCACTCACTACCACGCCCTTGTAATTTTCCGGGATAATAAGCTTCGCCACTTTTGATCCTCGAGACCGGTCAATTTTGTAGTAAGCCAGCCGGCTATTGACTGCCGCCCAGAGCCAATGGTTTGTCCCGCTTATCTTCCAGCCTGTTTCATCCATGTGAATGTGGGAACTTGATTGAATGGCCTTGAGGATTTCATCCACTTCTACTTTCAACCATTCACTCATCCGTTGAAGTGCTTGCGCAAGGGAACCTTCGCTGACTGTGAATTGACACAACGTTTCAAACAATTCCCGGATCTTGTTGTAAGGAAGACCGTGATGATATTTTAAAATAACCGTTTGCACCAAGATATTCGGGCCAAGATAACTGTGCGGCACTTCTTCGGGAGCGTAAGCTGACGTCACAATCTTTTCGCAATCCAAACAATAATAGCGATATTTTTTAAAGCAGGTCACTTCTACCCGCGCCGGAACAAGATCTTCCTGAATATGATCGAACGATCCGATCGATTTCCCCAAAGCATGATGACAATCAGGACAATGCGCAAGGGTTTGCTCAACGGTTCGATCGATTTGATCCGGTTTTGTGCGAGTGCTGCCCTTGTGTCCTTTTTTTCGACCCGAGGTTTTCGGATTCAGCGCCCGCTGAGCTTCGCGAGCAAATTTTAATTCTTTCTTGCGCGCCTCAACCTTTTCTTTTGACTCTAACTTTTTCCGGAGATTCTCATTCTCTTCTCTCAAACGAAGGATTTCCTCGATTAGTTCTTCTTTAGATTTTTCGGTCAGAAGGATTTGTCCGCTTTTCATATCTTGTCATACGGACAAATTGAAAAAATCTGAAGCGCAAAAAGGAGAGGCGGGAAGACTGAGCGGCATCGGGCGTTCTCAGATTCCAGCTCGAATCTGAGAACGGACGGCAGTGAGCACGCTGATTTTGTTTAGGCCGCTCGCCTAAAATCAGCGCGCACAACGAAGCGAAGGCTTTCTACCTCTCCTTTTGGGTTCAATTGGCTAAACAGATACTTACTTCCTTCGGTTACCTTTTATTATGAGTCAACTGGCCTAAAAATCAAACCTGTAGGGACGGCCATCTTGAGAAAGTAAACAAAAAAGTCCGGCACCATACAACCGCTCATGGGTCAAAAACGACCACTTATGAGCTATTTTTGACCGCTTGGCTGAATTCTTTTGTCAATTCTTCCTTTGGAGGGTAGTCTTTTTTCAGAGATTAAAAAAGATGTCCCAAAAAAACATTGGTTACAAAAATTTAAATTCAGGAGGAAACAAATCATGAACGCGTTATTAAACTTATCCAATATTCGAAACGTGTGGGGCGCAAAAATCATCGCAACGATTTTGGTCGTTGCCTTTGCGTTTGGGAACACACCGGTGGTATTTGCGGATTCAACAGTGACGGCTGAAACAATAGTGGAAGCGCCGTCTGTTGAGGTCGCAGAATCGCCTGCGCCTATCTTGCCATCGGCGCCTGAAATAGTTTATCCTATTCCGGACGAAGCAATCTACGCCGTGAAAAAAGATTTAGTTTATCGATTAAATCTCACTCAGAATGATATGTCACTCATTACAGTTGTTGCCGCAAAACTTACAACAAGCGGCGGGTGCGTTTGGCCCGTCCCCGATAGAGACATTTGCACCATGGATATATGGGACGCTTATTATATCAAGCTTGCTATCCCATCCGGACGATCTGCGAATGAGTTCGAATATATCGTCATGGCAAGTAATCCAAACAACATGTATCTCAATCCGTTGAATGCCATGAGTATCATTGCAATCAATGATTTGGTTAAAAAAGGATCTGCATTCGCAACCCTCTCAGTTAAATCAAGCTCTTGGCAGACGCGTGAAGACGGCTCTCTGGTGTCAATAGCAGAAGTGGTTGTTTATTCGGGAGACTTGGGCTGGAAATATGTCATTGATTACGGCAAACAAGTTATCCTATCCATCGAGCGACTACTTCACGTCACTGCGGAAATACTGGCGAAAGCAGATTTGATCGATACGTTCGGTTTGAATACTGCAGAGCTCGATCTCTGGATTGCCAAAGGATTGGTTGTCTTTGGTGACCTTGAAAACAATACTGACGGTCCGCTTTCTATGCTGATTTCGTTTAAAAATTCAGACTCGGAATCGATTGTCGGGCACCGGCTTGTAGGCGGGAAGATTAATCCGCTCGGCGATTTTGCAATCCCAGAAAAATTAACCTATAAGTTCACCTCCGTTTCGGATGACACCGGAACAGTTGTGGATATTGTTAATTTGAGACAGGCTGAAGTTATTTATCCACAAATTTACTTCATCAATGAAATTCTTCCCCCGAGAGAAGTGCCCATCCGCTTTATTACCGCCAGCTATGAGTCCCCAACATATAGCTATAACGGTAAGCTTTCTAAAGTGGAAATGTATGACGGCATCCCTTGCAATTCTCTCACATGTCCCGAGCCAGCCGGAAAATTGTTAAAACGTATCGAGTTTGACCGCGTTGAGCCTTATTGTTCAGGCGGCATGTGTACGATGGTCATGCCAGATTTAAGAGCGCGCATTTACTATTCCATCGTGAAAGAAGGCGAAATAAGCTATCGTGAAGTTCGATATAATATGGGAATTTATGGGCGAGAAATTCCAATCGGAAAGATCGCTGAAGTTCTGGAATATCAAAAAGCCCCTATTGATTGGCAACCGCAGCAGCCGTTAATCGCAAATAAATTCCGTTATGGCTCTCGTCCCGATATTTACTGCGCCATTGATTTTGCACCGTGCAATGATTGGCTCATCGGAATTGAACGGTCTTTCAGTAACGGAACAATGCTGCCAATTGAAATTGTGTACGAAAATGGCGAACCTGTCGCGGTCGTCACAATTGACGGAATTGCGTACCGCATAAAATATAAAACGCTTGAAGAACTGTTAACCTGGAAAGCACCTTTGCAGCAACCTCCGATAGTCAAGGCTCCGACTGAATTCGTCGGAGAAGAAGGGGTTATGCTGTCTTTCAACGTGGATGCTTATGACCCTGACGGCCAAATCGTGGAGTTAAAAGCATTTGAATTGCCGGAAGGCGCAACATTTTATTTAATCGAAAGGACATGTCCAATGATGCCCTGTGTTTTGGGCGAGCCTTGTCCTCCATGTCCACCACAACCAACGACAGGAATATTGCTATGGGGAAAACCAGTCGCGGGTGAACACAAATCCAGTTTTGTTGCCTACGATAACAGTGGGTTAAAAACGGTTGTTTCAACACTCATTAAAGTTGCTCAACCAAACCAGCCGCCTATTGTTAAGGCACCTGCTGAAGTTGCGGGGCAAGAGGATTCCTCGTTGTCCTTCCAGGTAAGTGCTTACGACAATGACGGCCAGGTGACGGATTTGCGCGCCTTCGATTTACCGGAAGGCGCAACGTTTATCATAAGCAAAGAGGTCGTGTGTCCAATGATGCCTTGCCAGATCGGAGAGGTATGTCCACCGTGTCCGCCGTCACCGGTTTCGGGAAGTCTGCTCTGGGAAAAACCGGTCGCAGGCGAATATAAAGTTGGCTTTGTCGCTTACGATAACGGCGAAGCGAAAACGGTTGTTTCAACGCTTATTAAAGTTGAAAAACCAAATCAACCGCCTGTCGTCACTGTGCCGGCAAGCTCTGTGTCAGTCCAAGTGGGGCAACCGTTGCTTTTGGAGAATGGCGCACCGGTTGATGTGCGGGCCATTGACTATGACGGCTCAGTAGCAAGCCTTCAAGCGATGTGTGTTCAAAGGAATAGCACAACTCAAACAGAAGTTGTCGTTCCCTGTCCCGAAGGAATTAAGTTCGACATACTTCCGTCGATCCTCCAAATCTGGCCGTTGCCGATGATTGGACGGGTTACTTGGACTCCAACAGCGGAGCAAGTGGGCGATGTGAACATGCTGTTTATAGCAACTGACAATCAAGGCCTTCCGAGCTCCCCTCACATTGAGCAAGCTCGGATGACCATTCACGTAACCCCAAAGCCAAATACGCCTCCAAAGGTCGAAGCGCCTGCTGAAGTTGCGGGGCAAGAGGGTTCCTCGTTGTCCTTCCAGGTAAGCGCTTACGACAATGACGGCAGGGTAACGGACTTGCAAGCTTTCGATTTACCCGAAGGCGCAACGTTCCTCTTAATGGAAAGGATGTGTCCGATGATGCCCTGTATTGAAGGACAACCTTGTCCTCCATGCCCACCACAACCAATGACAGGAACTTTGATATGGGAAAAACCGGTCGCGGGCAAACATATCGTTCAATTCGCGGCGTATGATGATAAAGGTCTAAAAACCGTTGTTTCCACCATGATTTCTATCAACGGTGCTCCGAAAATCTCCGCGCCGGATGTGGTGAAAAACGTAACCGGAACTCCGCTAAGTTTTTCGGTCAGTGCTTTTGATGCGGATGGTCAAGTTGTAGCTTTAAAAGCTGAAGGCTTGCCGGAAGGATCACAGTTTATCACAACGAGCGAGGTGATGTGTCCAATGATGGTTTGCCAGGTCGGAATGCCGTGTCCTCCGTGTCCGCAGACGAGGGGGACGTTCTATTGGGGGAAACCGGTCGCAGGCAAATATGCAGTTCAATTTGTCGCCTATGATAACGAAGGATTGAAGGCCCCTGCTTTCACGACAATCCTTATTGCTCCGGCAAAAGTGGTGGAGAAAGCAAAGAACTTGGCAGAGCATATACGTGCCAAAAATTACGATCTCAATGACGACGGAATAATCAATACGTCTGATTTTACTTTCGCAAGAGGCTTTGACATAATTATTCCATATGCGGCCTACTTGCCCGAAAGTGATTTTACAACCTTGGATCTGAACAAAAATGGCACGTTAGACAGTATGGATCGTACGTGGCTACTGCTCAGAGTTCGAGGAGCGATGAGCCGTTGATGTGAAGAACGGCATATTGTGACATTTGCAAAAACGGGGCGGATCGAGTATTGATCCGCCCCGCATTATGTTTGCGCAAATTGATTTCTATGTCCATCCCCAAAACTGGTTTTTATTTCTTTTTACTTTCCCTTTTCACTTTTCCGTTGGAATCAATATTAACAATTTCTTCAATTTTGATTTTGCGCTAACCCGACTTTCTCATCGATTTAGTGAATCGACGAGAAAGTCGCTTTGGGCGCGCAATCAGTTGCGACCAAAGTTTTGCGCCCTTGTTAAATCAGGGCGCAAAAGATAAGCCCTACGTCGCAAAGATACAAACCATACTTTGCACCGCAGCTCTTACGCGCGGAATATCTTATTAACAATGAGAAACCCGGGCTAATCAACTGGTTGTTGTTATTTATTTCTATTTATTCGTATCTCAATGCCTCGATCGGATCAAGGCTTGCAGCCTGTTTCGCCGGCCAGAGACCGAAAATAATTCCAACGCCTGCCGAAAAAAGGAAGGCCAGCAGAAACGCATCTAAACTAATAATCATTTTCCAGCCGGCAATCGCCGCAATCAACCATGAAAGGCCCAACGCCAAAAAAATTCCGATCAGTCCGCCCAAAAAGGTAATGACAACCGCTTCAACTAAGAACTGCATTAAAATATCCCGGGGTGTCGCGCCGATGGCTTTGCGAAGTCCGATTTCCCGGGTTCTTTCTTTCACGGAAACAAGCATGACATTCATAATTCCGATTCCCCCGACAAGAAGAGAAATAGCCGCCACGCACCCAAGTAAAATGGAAATTGTTTTTGTGGTACTTGTCAGTGCGGCTTGAATATCGGCAAAGTTTCGGACATTAAAGCTGTCGTAGCGGTCCGGCGTTAGCCGGTGCCTGCGGATGAGCAGGCTTGTAATGGCTTCTTGCGCTTCGGGCATTTGCTTAAGCGTTTCAATTTCGACATCAATTTGATCAAAAAAATCTTTGCCTTGAACACGTTTCATCGCCGTCATCAAAGGGATGACCACCACATCATCTTGATCGTGCCACCCACCTCCTCCAAGTGACGGCAAAAGTCCGATGACTTGAAAATTAATCCGGTTGATTTTGATTGTTTTTCCGATTGGACTTTCTTCTCCGAAAAGTTCGCGCTGAACTGTTTTGCCGATTAACGCAACTCGACGACGCGATAGATTTTCTTCTTCCGTAAAAAAACGCCCCATTGCCGGTTCCTGATTTTTCATCGACGCATACGCAGGCGTAACCCCTAAAACAGCCGTGCTCCAATTCTTATTCCCATAAACCGCTTGCCCTTGTCCCGTCACCTGAGGAGAAATCCGTTTAACACCTGAAATGGTTTCCTGGATCGCACGCGCATCTTCATTTGTAAATCTTGTCGCCGCCTCTTCAGCCGTCCCATGGACTTTGGTCGAACCGGGACGGACGGAAAGAAGATTGGAGCCAAGCCGCGATAATTGCTCAGTGATCGACTGCCGGGCGCCGCGGCCAAGCGCAAGAATGGTAATCACGCAAGCCACGCCGATCAACACCCCTAAAATAGAAAGCGCTGATCTTAATTTATTAGACATGATCATTCGATAGGCCTGCTTGAAATGCTCTTGAAATTCCTTCAAAGAATATTTTTTGTTTTTTACTTCATTTTCCGGAAAAATTTCGGATGGGGCTATCAATGGTTGTTTTGGATTCGATTTTCTCTCGTCCGCGATGATTTTTCCGTCCTGCATCCGAATGATTCTTTCCGCAACAGCTCCGACCTTCTCATCATGCGTCACCATAACAATCGTCATCCCTTTTTCATTCAAATGTTTAAAAATAGCCAAGATTTCATTGCCTGATTTTGAATCAAGGTTTCCTGTGGGTTCGTCGGCTAAAATCATCAAAGGCTGATTCACCAAAGCACGGGCAATCGCAACGCGTTGTTGTTGTCCTCCCGAAAGTTCGTTCGGCCGATGCTGGATACGGTCTTCAAGCCCGACTTGTTTTAACATTTCAAGCGGCTTTTTTATTTCTTCTGTTTGATTTCTTGAATAAATCAAGGGCAATGCCACATTTTCCAAAGCGGTCGAACGCGTCATTAAATTAAACTGTTGAAATACAAAACCCGTGACACGGTTGCGGAGGAAAGCGTATTCTTCTTCTTTTAACATCGTCACGTTTTTATCGAGCAAGCGGATGACACCCTTATCAGGCGTATCTAAAAAACCCAGGAGATGCATCAAGGTCGATTTGCCGGAACCCGAAGGGCCCATAATCGCAATAAATTCTCCGGCGTCAATATCGACCGAGACTCCTTGGAGCGCATGGATATCAACCTGGCCAATGCGGTATGTTTTATAAATATTTTCTGCTTCTAATAATTTCATGATTGTGGTTTTCTTTCATTTTTTCTCGCTCCAAAAGCAGAAAATGGATTGGTAGACAGTGCTTGTTGCTTCTTTTTTACAATTTCGATCCGCATCCCTTCCGTCACCCCGTTAAGAATTTCTGTCATCCGTCCGTCGGATTCTCCGATCCGGATCGGAACCGGCGCCAATTTTCCGCCAAATTCCTTCCTGTAAACGGCAAATTCCATTCCTTCCGGTTTTTTTAAATTTTTCGGCCATTCCGAAACGGCTTCCGACGGAACCAGTAGAATATTTTTTCTTTCTTTGACAATAAATGTAACATCTGCCGTCATGCCGCTCCGGAAGGCAGAAAGTATTTTATCGGGAACAATATCGACACCGTAAACGTTTACATTATTCACAAGCTGGCTTTCGTATGTAATGTGATCGACCTTTCCCCAAAAAACATCTTCCGGATACGCATCTAAACGAATTTCTGTTTTTTGTTCTAACGCAATAAAAGAAAGATCCGTTTCGTCTACAAGCGCTTCAATAATTAGTTTGTCTGAAATGACGACGACGGGGTCCGCCGTCGACACGGTTTGCCCAGGTTCCACGGCACGAACGATAATCATCCCATCAAGCGGTGCAAGCATCGGCGCCGGCTTGTATGCCTCCTGCCAACGTTTAAATGCCGCGTCTCCTTGCGCTCTGGCAGCATCCAAGAGAGCCGCGCGTTCGACAGAGCTCATCCAAGCGACTATTTGTCCCTGCTTAACAGCGTCTCCTTCTTTGACTAATACTTCCTCAACGCGACCTGCAATCGGAGGTTTAATCTCTACTCGATTATACGGTTTCACGGTTCCCATAGCCGTAATTTTCACGTCGAGATTCCCTTTTGTGACTTGAATTGAGCGGACAATTTGAAAAGCATCTTTAGAATGAGTGCACGATGAAATTAATTTCAAAAAAATAAATAACCCAACGATCACCAATCCGATTTTCACAAGCCGAGACGATATCTTATTTTTCATTTAACGCGTCCTCCAAAGTAGACCCTTTGACAAATTCCCAGTTAGCTTCTTTCAATAAAACATTTGATAAACTTTGCACATAAGCAACTTCCGAATCGGCAAGATCCTGTTCGGCAATATCAAAATCCTGAAAATTAACAAGCCCCGTTGCGTATTCGGCACGGATAATTTCCGCGCGTTTACGCGCAGCCAGAAGAAATTTATTTTGAACATCCACGATTTCAACAGCATCTTTCAGTTGCGTCCACGCATCCGCAAGTTGTGCGATTGCGTCATTTTGCGCGCTTCTTGCTTTTTCAAGCGCTGATTTATAATCCGCTTTTGCTTTCAAAATGGCCTCAACATTTTTACCACCGCTGAAAAAAGGCATCGAGACCTTAATCCCAACCAAAAAAGCGTCCCGCATATCGCTCCATTGATTGCCCGAATATCCATAATCAAGTAATCCGCTAATTTGAGGCCAGGCGGTTGCTTGAGCTGAAATCAACGCGGCTTTATACGATTCCGCTGTGCTAATCAGTTTATGAACCGTGGGTACTTTCTCCGCAAGCTCGGAATAACCGGGCACTGAATCGATATTCTTTGGAATCATTTTTTCTAAATCCCCTTCCACGCGAATCGGCATTCGAAATTCATTACCAATCTGCCGGCAAAGCAAAAGCGATTCGCTGTCGATTTGTCTTCGCGTCTGTCTGACACCAAAAGCCGCCCGGTCCGAAATCGCTTCGGCGCGCAAAGCGGATCCTAAATTTTCCCGGCCACCGTCATAACGAAGCCGGATTAATTCCGCATTGTTTTTCCGCCGTTCCGCAATCCCGCCGTTTGTTTCGAGTAATCTTTCCAGCCTTAGCAATGCCACATAAGAAGATCTCAATTGGTTCCGGGCGTTAGCACTCGTTTCCTGATAGCTCCATTTGCTTGTTTCCAAATCTTTTTTGGCTTTTAAGAATTTGCCGGTATTATCAAATCCGGTAAAAAGAGGTTGTTCGCCGGAAATGCCGGCTTCTATGCTATCATGCATATCCGCTGTTGACGTTGTTCGTAACCGGTCCCGCTCAAGACTCCCGCTTACCGTGGGAAGAAAATTGCCCACAACCTGATTGCGGTTTTGTGCGCTCGAAGAAATATCGTAACGGGCACTTACAAGATCGGGATTATTTCTGAGGGTTTGGTTGACAACTTCTTTCCATGTTAGCCGGGTTCCCTCTTTGGTTTCTTTAATCTCAACCTTGGGGAGGCGGACCGTCAAACAGCCCGAAATGAAAATTACTGAAAAAAAAATAATAGCCGTTTTTGAAATTGTGGGTGCCGATCGTTTCAATTCAATACCACTCCATTCACGCAAATAACCATTCAAAGGCCTTTTACTATACCGTTTAGTGTCATTCCCGAAAACTTTTGGCGGGAATCTACCACACTGTTTCATAAGTTTTAGGACAGGTATTCGTATTCAAATGTCATCCTGAGGAGCGTAGCGACGAAGGATTTAAGATTTTTTGCTTCGCTCAGAATGACACGGAAACGTGGATCAAATACGTCATGATTATTTTTTATTCTCTCTGTCTAAAGATGCGCTCGCTCTATTTTTTCATTTAGGTGCCGGAAATTTTTCGTGTCCTTTCCACCGCGCTTCCATTTTAGCATGAATTTCGTCGAATTTCTTCTGTTGATCCGCATTCAAAAGCGCCCGGATTTCAGCATCTGTTGCATTGCGCAATGTTTCAAACTTGGGCCGCATTTCGGCTTGTAAGGCAAGCATTTGAGGGTGCCTTTTTTCAAAAATAGCCGAAACCTGATTTTTTTGTTCTGCGGAAAGATGAAGCTCTTTGCTAAAACGTTCTAACATATATTGCTTCATGCCTTCTTTTTTCCAATGTCCGCGCCCTCTTCCCCCGAAATGCGATTGCCCGAAAGTCATCCCTAAAGCAATTCCGATCAAAAGCGAAATAATAATCTGATGCCATTTTATTTCTAAGAATTTTTTCATACATCCTCCTTTAAATTCAATAACGTATCAATCTCGGGCATTTCTTTAGAAAAAGTCCACTGTGTTTTTTGCGGTGTGTCCGCTAACAAAACAGTTTCCGTATCTATTAAGGGTTCTCGATTTGATATTGCAATCAACATGAGCAATAACGCAAAACCATATCCGATGGCTGGGAATAGCCATCTAAGAAAAGGCGTTGGCCGTTCGACAACGGCGGGAGTAAGTTCCTCTAACCGCTCAAGCCGGTCCATCACTCCTGTTACAAACTTCTCCGAAGGTTTCGGCAGTGTTGCGCGGGAAAACATTTTCGCCGCATGTTCACAACGGTTTAAAACACCCCGGCAGTCTTCGCATGATTCGAGGTGTTTAGCAATCTCGAGACGCTCTTCAGATGGCAACTCGGGATCATGAAAAGCCGTTAGTTTTTCTCGAATTTGCTGATGGTTCATGATTTGTCTCCTCTTGTTTAGACGCTGCTGATCTTTAAAATGTGTCGCGCTTTTAGTTCCATGTCCTGTCGGGCCCGCTTGAGTCTTGCTTTGACGGCATCAATCGAACATTTGAGTGTCTCCGCCAATTCCTGATAGCTCAATCCATGCATCTCTCTCAATATCAGAATTTCCCTGTAATTTTCGGGAAGATGCGATAGTAATTTTGTAATTAAATCAGAATCTTCTACTGATTGTTCGTCGCCGGAAGAAGCTGTCAATAGCGCTTCAACCTTTTCACCCTCTTTTTCCAAAAGCGCTTCCCAGGATTCTGTTTTGCTCCGGGCTATTTTTCTCAGGACATCCGTGCAATGATTAGCTGCGATTCGATAAAGCCAGGTAGCAAAAGACGATTTTGCGTGAAATTGATCGAGTGCTTGATAGGATTTGATAAAAATTTCTTGTGCTGCGTCCTCGGCAAGCGTTTCGGTAGATAACATTGATAGACAATAACCGCGAACTCGCGTTTCATATTTGCAAACAATTTCCGCATATAAATCGCGTTTTCCGGCAAGAACATTTAATATAATCTCGAAATCTTCGATGGAATTCTCTCTTTCTTATTTCTTTCTACTATTATATATACGGCAATAAGCCAGCGCGAGCTGTACTTGCTCGCACTGGCCGGAAATAAGATCTTTAAGAAACTTTTTATCTCCCCCGATTGCGCATTGGGTTCTTTTCTTTATCCTCTTTGCTTAAACCACCTTTCCAAAGTTTTCGCAGTTTTTCATATTGCTCTTTCGTCAAAATGCTTTTCAATTGGGTAATCGCTCCAACCACGCTTTTTGCTTTCGCTTTCTTTAGTTCATATTGTTGATCCACCAATTTATTCACAGTTTCTACATCCACCGGATATTCGTGAAGCTTGGCCGCCAGATCAAGCGAAACAATTTCAATCTCCGCGTTTTGCCTAATCACTGCTTTGTTGGTTTCCAGCTGCAAGTTTTTAGTTTTTTCAACAGTTTCCTCGGGGATTCCTAATTCGCTATAATTTTCTAAGATCATATGCGCTTTTTTGTAAAACATCCCATCTATCTCACCTCCGCATTTCTGTTTTGAATGGCGAAAATCATATGCATAAACATTTGCCATTGAAATTCCCATCGCTAACACAAATATTCCTAAACATGCGCCTGTTAATTTTTTCTTCATGGTTGCTCTCCTTTTTTGATTTTTTGATTATGTTAATGTAATTATAGTTTTTCTTTTTTAAATTCTATGATTATTTCTTGGCATACCGTTCCCTCAATTGCTCAACTGTCGGGTGATCTGAATAAAACTCGCCTTGCGGTCCTAAAAAGCCTTTTTCGGTTTTTCTAAGTGTTACAAGTGTATAACTTCCGTTTCCGTTTGGAATATAAATATCAAATACGTCTTTGTTGTTTTTTTCCTTTATTTCTGTCGCCGTCGCATTGCTCACATTCATCTGAACAAGCTGCGCAGGAACAGGTGCGGCAGCTGGCACAACTGGTGCTACGGGCGGCGCTACCATCATTATCGGTACAGATACCGCTGGCGGCGCCGCTGCCACCACATAACCGCCTGGAGCAGGTGCATAATACGTATATCCATAAACATAATATGGTACCCCATTCTCGATTATCATCGTATAACCCGGGGGGAGCCCTGGGACAAGAGCCCCCATCGGAGGCTGAACAATGACGTAACCTACAGGCGTATATCTATAAAACAATCCTTCACAGTAAAGATACGTCAACCCCGCTACCATCAGTGAAATATATCCTGCCGGCAAACGATGAGCGACGAACTCTCTATGAAAATCTCCGCGCCCTCCTCCGCGTATTCCTCCCCGAAATTCCGGCCTGCTGCCATGAGCAGCGAATGCCGGTAAAGGTTGGGCTAAAATAGCAATAGCTGAAATTGCAGCAATATATTTTTTAAACATGTTTGCATCGTGTCTATTTAGCGTTTTGAAGTGTTGAACACGCCAGTTCGTGTCATGCCCGCATGCTTTAAGCGGGCATCCATAGTTGCTGGATTCCCGCTTTCGCGGGAATGACAAAAAAGCGGACGATCTTTTATAGATAATCACTTCAAAGCGCTAAACAAATACTTTGCATCCTCCAAATTAGATTATTTTAGTTATTTATTATTGCCCTGAATATTTCCTCTGTCCTTTAGACGTTATCGGAAACTGAAAAGTGTCGCGATTATTTCTGCTGGTTTTTTGCAATCGAAAATAAGGAGTAAAAAATTAAAAAGGTGGCGTTTTTAAATGAAGCAACGGCATTGCCGCTCTTGATGAATTAGATGAGGATTTTTTTTGGAGGTAAATTTAAAAAAAATTATTTTTGTGTCTATTAAGGTTTTGAAGTGGCAAACGCACCAAGTTAGTGTCATGCCCGCATGCAGCGAAGCAGCACTGCTCCGCCGTACTTTCCCTCGGTAAGACGAGGGCCGGCCCTGTATTTCCAGGGAAGCGGGCATCCATAGTTTCTGGATTCCCGCCCTTAACAACCTATGGATATTGGATATTTCAATAGGAAGTTAAGGACGGTACTGACTACCTATCGATAGCATTACCGTCTTCAATGTATGTCAGTGCCGCTTCCGCGGGAATAACAAAAAAAGATGACCTTTTACAGATAATCATTTCAAAGCTCTAAACAAATACTGATTTTTATCTGAAGTTATCAACTAAGCTACTCTACTTCAGCGGATACTTCCGGTTTAGAAATTTTCATTTTTGAATTTGTTCTTCCGGAAACGGATTCATCCGCGCTTTTTCCCAAAACAGCGCCAACTTTCAACGGGCTTTTCCCAATGTCTCTTGCCATCCCGGTGATTTTTAATTCACCGCGCAGCTCATCAAGATCTTTCGGAAGAATCAGTTTGTTTTTAATCAATGCCGCACCGGCAACGCCTTCAAAAGCTTGTTTTAACATCCAACCGGCAGCGCCGGTGTAACCGTGCCAAATCATCCGTCCTTGATCAAAATTCGTTAAAAGGTCGGCTGATTGTTTATTCGGCTGGCCTCCATAAATTTCGATTTCTTCCGGTGTCACATGCGGGATCGGAGACACTTTGAGCCAAAGCCGGTATGCAATTGCGCGATATTCGCTTGCCTTGACGGAATTTTCCTTGGCTTCAAACTGTTCCGCAAGAATGCGAGCGGCTTTGACAAGCCACTGAACGCCATGGCAATACATTCCGTTTTCACGCACGCCTTCCGGATATTTACTGCTTCTGCCAAGATAAGGTTTCGTATCTTCACGGAGAGCCGGCCATCCGAGCAAAATCGCGTTTTCTTTTTCGAGAACACTGAGCGCTGTATTGAACACGGTGAGCCCTCTCTCAAAATTGATTCCTGACATCACCGCCCAAGCCGCGGTCAATGCGTCAATTTCCCAAATTCCGCTTCCCTTTACACCGATTTCTGTTCCATCATCATGAAAGGCGCGTAAATACCGGTCTTCGCGCCATGTTTTTTCGATGGCTTGTTTAAGATCTTCCATTTTCTTGGCATAATATTCTTTGCGTTTCGTGCCTTCTTTTTTCTCAATCAACCCGATCATATCTTTCAGGATGTAATAAAGAAAGAACCCGAGCCATACACTTTCGCCTTTTCCTTCGCTCCCGATTTCATCCAATCCGTCATTCCAGTCACCGGTTTGAATCAACGGCAATCCATTTTTCCCCGTGCGTTTTTCGAACACAAGGTCTATGGATTTGAGACAATGCCGGTAAATAGAATCTGCTTTTGTGGAACGGTGATAAAGATGTCCCCACCCATGTTTATTTTTAGGAAGTCCGCCATACGGAAATTCAGAAACTACATATGAAGTCACCTCATCCAAAAGCGATTCATCGCCCGTTGCTTTGACATATTCCACCACCGCCCACGGAACCCAAAGCGGATTGTCAGAAGCTTGCGACCGGCAGGAAAACGCTGTTCGTCCGTCGGTCAACGTAAAAAACCAGTGAAATACATCGCCTTCAAGAAATTGCTGGGATGCATGTAAAATAATTTGTTTTCGCGCAAGAGACGGATCGACCCACATCAGGTTAACCGTGTCCTGTAATTGATCGCGAAAACCGAAGGCACCGCTCGTCTGATAAAACCCGCGGCGCGCCCAAATCCGTTCCGCAAGCGCCTGATACTTAAGCCAGTTTTGATAATAATCAAACTCCGGCTTATTGGTTTTAATTTCCGCGGTGCTCATCAAGCTAAGCCACCATTTTTTGGTTTCTTCAAGACTCACTTGAACGGTTTCGATCATTTTATATTTCTGAATGAGCCGGGCCGCTTCTTTTCGAGTATCAGCTTGTCCCAGAACAATGGCCACGGTTCGCTCTTCATGCGCTGGAATTTCCATCGTTCCCACAAAACCGGCAATCGTTCGATCATCAATAAATTGCGTCACATCCGGTTCCCCTTTTTCGACTAAAAACGGCCGATCGACGCCGCGGCCGGTTCCAAAAAATCTGCCGCGTTTCGTTTCTACACGTTCCGTAGCAAGCGACATAGAAGCAAACGCCCAGCCCGAGCGGAATATATTGCGGGGATTTTCGAAAAAGAGAGCTTGTGACGCTTTGTCATGTTTAATGATTAACGCACCCGCCCGCTCCGGCATAAAAGCAAGCACCATCTCGAAGAAAGGCGCGACGCGCATACGTCGGAGTTGATCCGAATTATTTTTGACGGTTAAAAGATACACACCCATCGGATCCTGTGGCGGTACAAACACGGTTAATTCGGTTGAAACCGTTCCCCTCGACATCCGGAATATCGCCGTTCCGTCAACACCGAACTCCGATTCATATTTCGCGCTTTTTTCATTCCGCGGATGATAGGTTGGTGAATACCATTCCTTTTGATCGACATCATAAAGATAAATGGCTTCTCCCGGAATTTCTTTCGTCACCGTATCAGACCAGTCCGGCGTCAACCGATTCTG